>Ga0307509_10000455_pt1 | contig 69145 bp, 63 predicted proteins | sample 10_EM_MG_FD_202245 | JGI IMG/M metagenome (GOLD analysis project Ga0307509, IMG submission 202245) | Populus trichocarpa ectomycorrhiza microbial communities from riparian zone in the Pacific Northwest, United States - 10_EM | ecosystem: Host-associated > Plants > Roots > Unclassified | place...
GGCGTGTCGGCCAGCTTCTTGAGGAACTTCGCGAACACTTCGCTGTGATAGATCTGGATCTTCGACAGCCGTTCCATCTTGGCGGGATTGTTCGCGTGGTGCGACAGCGGATGGAACGCGTCGGGGATGCCGATGTGCGTGTACGGCTGGTTGCTGACTTCCGCCGCCATCATGAAGCTCGCGACGCGCGTCAGGTTGGCCTGGAACGACAGGGCGATCAGGTCGAACATGATGTTCATCTGTTCGTCGAACGCGCTTGGAATGCCGGCCGGCGCGTCGGGCAGCTGCAGCGCCGACAGATCGCGCTGCGAGATCTTCTGGATGCGGCGTTCGATTTCGCGCACCGTACCGAGGTAGTCGTCGATCAGCGCGCGGTCGCGCGCGCCGAGCGTGCGTTTGAGATCGGCGGCATCGCGCGTCACCAGGTCCAGGATGCTCGCGTTCTCGACGGCGATTGCGCCGCGCTCGGCCGGCGTATCGCCGTGGCCGAACAGCTGCTGGAACACCTTGCGCGGATTGTGCTCCATCGGCAGCGGCGTCGAGGGCGTGCGAAATGCGATCGTCTTGCCGTAGCTGCAGCCATAGTTGCGGTCGCACGATCCTTCGCCGCCTTGTTCCTCGGTGCCGACTTCAAGCGAGGGCAGGGGAGTGTCCTGGCCAATGTGCTGGGCCGCGATCTGGTCGGCGGTGACGCCGCCGAACGGATCGTGGCTGATGCGCGGCGGCACGCAGCTCAACCAGGTGCCCGGCGTGATCGCATGCACTGGGGCGGCGATCGCGGATTTGTTCTCCATGCCGCTGATGATGGTGAGCTGCTTCTGGAATGGCGCCAGCGGCTTCAGGATGGGCGGCAGGTCGAAGTTCGCGCCATCGGCCCGCGGTGTCCACTTGTCCATCACCGCGCCATGCGGGAAGTAGATGAAAGCCATGCGCGGCTTGGCCGCCGCCGCGGTGTTCGCGAGCGCCGTGTGCGCGGGGATCATGGCATCGAGCAGCGGCAGGGCAATCGTCGCGCCCACGCCCTTCAGGAAAGTTCGCCGCGGCACGTGCCGCTTAGTGATGAACATGCGCCACCTCTGACTTCGGTTCGGGCACTTGATCCTGTTGGAAAGCGCCGCTGTTCACGATGCCCAGCACGATCGACGAAAACTTGTAGTCCTGCTGCGCCGCATCTTTCACGACTGCACGAATCGTTGGCATGTCGTAGTACTGCATGCTGCGGCCGAGCGCGAAGGTCATGAGATTTTCCGTGAAGGTCTGCACGAACCGGTCGGGGCGCGCGAGCAACGCGGCGCGCAGATCGTCCGGTCCATGCAGCGGCGTTCCGTCGACGAGTTGGCCGGTGGAATCGATGGGCGTGCCGGCGTCGCGGTCCTTGTCCTGCCACTGGCCGATGGCGTTGAAATTCTCCAGCGCCAGGCCGAGCGGGTCGATGATGCCGTGGCAGGAATTGCAGGAAGGATTCTTGCGATGCATTGCCAGGCGCTGGCGCACCGACAACGGCACTGCACCCTCCTGCGTTTCAGGAAAGGCTTCGACATTGGGCGGCGGCGCGGCCGGCGGCGTGCCGAGGAATTTTTCGAGAATGTACGCACCGCGCAGCACCGGCGTCGTGCGATTTGCATAGGAGGTCGTCATCAGGAACGCGCCCTTGCCGAGCAGGCCGCGGCGATACGATTGCCTGAGCCGCACTTCGCGGAACTGTCCGCCACGCACGTTCTTGATGCCATAGTGCAGCGCGAGGCGTTCGTTCACGAAGGTGTGATCGGCGGTGAGCAGGTCGAGCACGCTGCGGTCCGCATCGAAAATGCTGCCGACGAACAGGTCGAGTTCGGTCTCGAATGCCGGTATCAGGTCGGGCGTGTACTCGGGGAACAGGTTCTGGTCGGTGTCGACCAGCGTCAGGCCGTGCACGTTCAGCCATTGAAACGCGAAGTTGGTCACCAGCGAATGTGCGCGCGTGTCGATGAGCATGCGGCGTACCTGCTGCTCCAGCGCTTTCGGCTGGCTCAACTTGCCTTGCTCGGCGAGGTCGAGGAGTTGCTCGTCGGGAGGTGCGCTCCACAAAAAGAACGACAGGCGCGAGGCGAGTTCGCGATCGCTGAGCTTCACCGTCGTGCCGGGCGCCGCGTCCTCGGCCATCACGTGCGAGCGGTACAGGAATTTCGGGCTCGCCAGGATGGCCATCAGGCCTTTCTGGATGCCGGTCTCGAAGCCGCTCTGATCACGGCCTTCCTTATAGAACTGCAATGCACCGGCGAGATCTTCCGCCGTGACCGTCCGACGGAACGCCTTGCGCGCCGCGGCGGCGAGAATCTTCTCGGCACATGGTTGTTCGTCTGCGGCGCTCGCCGGGCGGCAAGTGAAAATCTTCGCGCGACTCGGCGTCTCGCTCAGACCGGTGGCCTGCAGCGGACCTTTGATTTCGACGTTGGCGATGCGCGGGCCGGTGGAATTGCCGTTCACCGACGCGCCCATGCCGGTGACCGGCACGAAGGAATTGAGTATCTCGTCGGATTCGGCCGCGGTCTTGGCGAGGAAGGTCACGCCGACGCGATGCGGTCCGGCGGTGATCTGGCGGCGAATGTTCTTGAAGCGGCCGTTGATCTCGGTGACGCCGACCGCCTGCTTGAGGTCCACGGCGTCGAGATCGGCGGGTCCACCCAGCTGGTTCGCGAAAATCTTCACGTCGTCCAGCGTGACGATGAGCGTGTTCGGGTCCATCACGCCCCACAGGTAGCCCGCGCCTACGAGGCCGTTGATGTTGAATTCGTACTCGCCATCGGACGGAAAATAATGTTCGATCAGCATGCCGCCGCGCGTACCCAGCGGCAGGCCTTCCAGATGCATGTACTGGCCGGCCTGTGCAGTACCGGGATAGACCTTGCTCTGCAGTCGCGCCGCCGGATTGCCGACTGCCTGGATCGTGAGCTGGCGCGCCGCTGAGATGTATTGCTCGAGGAATGACGGCGACACCTTCAACACGTCGGCGACGTTGTCGAAGCCGCTGCTCTTGTCGTCGCGCGGCAGCAGCGCTTCGGGCTCGATACGCAAGCCGAGAATGTCTTCGATGGCGTTCGCGTATTCGGTGCGATTCAGGCGATGCAGCGACACGGTGCCGGGATTCGGCTGCTGCGCCGCGTGCTGATCCAGGAAGTTTTCCAGCGAGCCGGCGAACGAGTCGAGCGTCGCTGCGTCGGGACGCGGCTTGCCGGGCGGCGGCATCATGCGGCCGCGCAGTTTGCGCACCGCTTCTTCCCAGATCTCGGCGTCGGTGCCGACGGCATCGGGTTGCAAGGTGTCGAAGGCGACGCCGCCCGCCCAGTCGGTGGCGTTGTGGCACTCGGAGCAATACTTCTCCAGCACGCCCCAGTTTCTTTCGACGGCGGCTTGCGCAGGATTACTGGAATGGGCGGGCGCGCCTTCTTGGGCTCCCACGCCGAAGGAAAGCAGCAAGGCGAACGCAGTGGTGAACTTCAATAGGTGCATCAGTGTGTGCTAGCGAACCCTGCGGATCTCATCCGAGGTCTGGCCTTTATAGCAGCTCCCGCCGATGACGACGTCGCTCGCCACCAGCACGTTGTGTGTAGGAAAAAACACGTAAATATCGCCGTCCGTATGGGTTTGGGACCGGTAACCACCAGTAACCATAAGTGAGGTTCTGGTTGCCCAGACTCAACTGCTTGGAGTCATAAAAGCACGTATGGTTCGGACCGGCTGCCGTGTTCAGGAAATTCCGTTGAGTAAGCGGCGCTGGCGTCGATCACTGCTTCGCCTTCCTGGCGACAATCTGTTCGAGCGCGGCGTCGAAGAATTCCTGGCCGCAGTCGTATTCGAGAATCGCGGTGTCGGGTGCGCGACGGAAGTTCGCGACGAACTTCAGCGGTTCGGTGTAGAACTTCGGATCGGTCAAGGTGATTTCGTCGATCAGCATCTTGCCGTGCATCTGCGTTTCCATATTTGCGGCGATGCCGCCACGCTTCTCACCCTTGTCGTCGACGAGATAGATGCGCTCGACCACGCGCGCCTGGTCGCTGACCTGGCGCGCATCGAGCCGCTCGGCGAGGCTGTTGGTCTCGATCACCAGCACGTCGCCTTCCCAGCGGCCCACGGAAAATCCCGCCGAGGTGGGTGGGCGATCGGTGGGCAGCGGCCGGCCGTCCATGAAGATGCGGCGGAAGGCGCCCGTTTCCACCAGCATGTTGATCTGCTTCTTGCCCGTCATGATCTCCAGCGGATAGCCGGCGGCGCTGGTCATCATGGCTGGCAGGCCGGTGTGCACGCAGTAGTTGCCGGCTTCCGGCACTTCGGGGCCATAGGTCTTGCTGAATTCTTCGACGGCCTGGCGGCCGGCGGGCGTGAATTTATCGAGGCCGGGCCAGGCCGGGCCCGCGGCGGCGCCGATGGAAATACCCAGCCACACGCCGTCGATGTCCGGCTTCGCCTTGGCAGGCGTCGCGGCCGAGGACAGCAACGGCGCACTGAGCAAGGCAAGGGCTGCAACGAGGGCGGCTTTGCCTGCAGCTTGCATCGGAACAATCATTGTCACACTCGATGGAAAGTAGGTAACAGAGATTTACCGATAGCTAAGTTGCGCAGTCAAGGCTCGCGGCGGCGGCGCGATCGTGCGGTGAACTTAGCATCCGCGCGGCCGCGGCATTCGTCCCAGAGCGAAATCCCGGCAGTTCACGGCCGGACGATGCGCAAACGGCGCATCGATGCCACACTTGCGACCATCATCAAGGTGGCCGACGCGCACAAATCTCTACACATGGCACGACCACATGGCATGACATGGCATGACATGGCGTGGACCAAGCCAAGGGAAGGACGGCGCGCAACTCAAGCGACTTCGGGGGAATGATGCGATACATCGTACTGACGACCGCGTTCTGTCTGCTGGCTGCGTGCGGCAAGCCGCCCGGCAATGTCGATACGGGGCGCGTGCGCAACGCCGACAGCGAACCCGGCCAATGGCTTTCGCTGGGTCGCAACTGGCAGGGCGATCGCTTCTCGCCGCTCAAGAAAATCACCGTGGACAATGCGGCCACACTCGGCTTCGCCTGGGAATACGAAGTGCGTACGAGGCGCGGTCGCGTCGAGCATGGCCAGGAAGCGACGCCGTTGGTCATCGACGGTGTCATTTACGCGTCGGGTCCGTGGGGCTCGGCCATCGCGGTGGACGCAAAGACCGGCAAGCAGCGCTGGCGCTACGACCCGGAAGTCGACGGCAGCTTCAATCGCAAGGCTTGTTGCGATGCGGTGAGCCGCGGCCTGCAGGTGTGGAAGGGCAAGGTTTATGTCGCAACCTTGGACGGCCACCTGGTGTCGCTCGACGCAAAGACGGGCAGGGAGCTGTGGAAGGTCGACACGCTGATCGAGCGCGACATCCGGTCGTACACGATCACCGGCCCACCGCAGGTGGCGAAGAACGTCGTCGTCATCGGCAACAGTGGCGCGGAGTTCGGCGTGCGCGGTTATGTGACTGCGTACGACCTGGAGACGGGCAAGCAGAAGTGGCGCTTCTACACAGTGCCTGGTGACCCGGCCAAGGGTCCACCCGAACACCCCGAACTGGAAATGGCGCTGAAGACCTGGGATCCGAAATCGGACTGGGCGTCGGGCCTGGGCGGCACGGTCTGGGGCGAAATGAACTACGACCCCGAATTGAACCTGCTGTATGTCGGCACCGGCAACGCCTCGCCTGAAGCGCCGTGGGTGCGCAGCCCGTCGGGCGGCGACAACCTGTTCCTCGCGTCCATCCTCGCGATCAATCCCGACGACGGCAAGCTCGCGTGGTACTACCAGACGACGCCGAGCGAAATGTGGGACTTCACGGCGACGCAGAACATGATTCTCGCCGACCTGGAGCTGGGCGGAAAAACGCGCAAGGTGCTGATGCAGGCGCCGAAGAACGGCTACTTCTATGTGCTCGACCGCGCCACCGGTGAATTCCTCTCCGCCAAGCCGTACGTGTTCACGAACTGGGCCAGCAGCGTCGATGCGAAGGGCAAGTTCACGTTGAATCCCGCGGCCATGTATCAGGACCAGCCCGCGCTCGTGTTTCCCACCGGTGCTGGCGGCCACAACTGGCCGCCGATGGCATTCAATCCCGAGACCAAGCTCGTCTATATCCCAGCGCGCGAGTCGGGCATGGTGCTGACGCCGTCGCCAGGCAAGAACTACAAGTGGAAGCCGGGGCAGGCGAACTCCGATCACCGCGCGGTGTTCAGCTTTTTCGTGAACCTGATGGGGCCGGAAGAGCGCAAGCATTACGACGCTGTGGTTGCGAGCCATCCGGACCTGCCGAGCCCAGCGACGCGCGAATTCCTGATGGCGTACGACCCGGTCGCGCAGCAGGAAAAATGGCGGCTGCCGCTGGGCACTGCCGAATTTGCGGGCGGTGGCGTGCTGACGACGGCTGGCAACCTGGTAGTGCAGGGCACCTACGGCGGCAAGCTGATCGTGTATCGCGCCGACACGGGTGAGAAGGTGAAAGAGATCGAAACGGGCACCGCTATCGTCGCCGCGCCGGTCAGTTATGAACTCGACGGTGAGCAGTACATCGCCGTGCTTGCCGGCTTCGGCGGTGCGCTCGCGCCGCTGTATCCGACGGAAGGTGTGATGTACAAATATCAGAACTACGGACGCTTGCTGGCATTCAAGCTGGGTGGTGGCGCGACGCCGCTGCCGCCCAAGCGAGTTCCGCAGCAGACACCTGAACCACCTGTGCTGGCCGGCGCCACGCCGGAAATGGAGATGCGTGGCGCGATGTTGTTCGGACGCTGTGCCACCTGCCATGGCGCGCGCGGCGAAGCGCGTCTCGCGGCGTATCCCGACCTGTTCCGCCTGAGCCCCGAGACACATGCCATCTTCAAGGACATCGTGTTGGGCGGACGGCTGTCCGCCAACGGCATGGCGAGCTTCGCCGACGCCCTCACCGAGCAGGACGTCGAAGCGCTGCATGCATTCCTGGTGCGCGAGCAGCGCAAGCTGCGCGAAGAAGAACTGGCCGCGGCCGCAAAGTAACGTCAGCCGCCGGGCGCAAGGACGCGCGCCGGCGGTCGTTGTTGCCAACGGCGCAAGTGAGTAAGCTGCGCGCCGAAGCCGGCAGCATCAGACCGCCAGATCAAGACCCAGATCAAGATTAAGGGGAGCGTGACCAAATCTATGAACACCGATCCGCGCGACACTATCGCTGGCTCACCGATGAGCGCGCTGCAAATCATCGCAGTAGCCCTCACCATCTGCCTGAATGCGCTGGACGGGTTCGACGTGCTTTCCATCAGCTTCGCCTCGCCGGGCATCGCCGCGGAATGGGGCATCGACCGCGGCGCGCTTGGGATTGTGTTGTCGATGGAACTGATCGGCATGGCCTTCGGTTCGCTGCTGCTCGGCGGCCTGGCCGACAAGATCGGCCGCCGGCCCACGACGCTGGGCTGCCTGGTGCTGATGGTGCTGGGCATGTACATGGCGACCACCGTCAACCGCATCGTCGACCTGTCCATCTGGCGGGTCATTACCGGTTTTGGAATCGGCGGCGTGCTGGCTTCCATCAACGCGGTGGCGGCCGAGTTCTCCAATGCCCGGCGCCGCAACCTCTGCGTCTCCATCATGGCCATCGGCTATCCGGTCGGTGCGGTGGTGGGCGGCATGATTGCCTCGCACCTGCTCAAGACGCACGACTGGCGCGCCGTGTTCTACTTCGGTTCGGGCATCACCGCCTGCTTCATTCCGCTGGTGTATTGCTTCGTGCCCGAGTCCGTGCACTGGCTCACCCAGAAGCAACCCGCAGGCGCGCTGGAAAAAATCAATCGCACCTTGCAGCGCATGGGCCATGCCGCGCTGGCCGCGCTGCCAACGATTTCGACGGACGTGCGCAAGCGCTCCATCGGCGACATATTCGCGCCCGGACTGGTGGGCATCACGCTGGTCGTCACGGCCGCATACTTCCTGCACATCACCACGTTCTATTTCATTCTCAAGTGGGTGCCCAAGATCGTCGTGGACATGGGCTTCGCGCCGTCAGCGGCGGGTGGCGTGCTGGTGTGGGCCAACGTCGGCGGCGCGATCGGCGGCGCGGTGTTCGGCTTGTTGACGCAGCGCTTCCCTGTGAAGCAGCTGTGTATCGCAGTGCTGCTGCTGTCGGCTATTGCCGTGGCGCTGTTCGGCCACGCCCCGGCCCAGCTGGATCGACTGGCAATGGCGTGCGCCTTCGCGGGATTCTTCACCAATGCCGGCATCGTCGGCTTGTACGCGATCCTCGCGCAGGCCTTCCCGACGCACGTGCGCGCATTCGGCACCGGCTTCGCAATCGGCATTGGCCGCGGTGGTTCGGTGCTCGCCCCCATTCTCGCGGGCTTCCTGTTCAAAGCGGGGCACACCTTGCCCGACGTCGCGATGGTCATGGCGGTGGGGTCGCTGCTGGCGGCGGGCGTGCTGATGCTGCTGAAGCTGAAGCCCGAGTCGGCCTATGTCGCCGGCGATGCCGGTCGCTCGGATCTGAAAAAGATCGGCGTCTGAACTGCGTAGGCTAGGCTCCTGCGTAGGTTGGGCTGAGTCTTCGAAGCCCAACAATATCGCGGCAAAGAAAGTTGGGCTTCGAAGACTCAGCCCAACCTACGATTCTGATGCTTACGGCCGATGCGGTCGCGCCAGATATTCCTGCGACTGCATTTCGATCAGTCGGCTGCGGGTGCGCTCGAACTCGAACGCGAGCTTCGTGCCGCGATATAGGTGCGTGACCGGCGCGGCCGCCGAGATCACCAGCGTCACGCCGCGATCGTAGAACTCGTCCACCAGCGTGATGAAGCGCTTCGTCTGATTGTCCGTCTCCGTCGCGAGCGTCGGCACGTTGCTCAGGAACACCGAGTGGTAGCAGCGCGCGATCTCGATGTAGTCGGCCTGGCTGCGCGGGCCGTCGCACAATTCCTTGAAGTCGAACCAGATCACGTCGTCCGCAAGACGGTGCGTCGTCAGCCGCCGGTGGTTCAGCGTGACGGTCGCGTAGGCGGCCCCGGCTTCGCCCGCGATGGCGGCGAATAATTGCTCCAGCGCCGCGTCGCTCGCCACATCATTGGAATCCAGCCAGGTCGCGGCCTTCTCGAGCACGCGCAAGCGGTAATCCGCACCGCCATCCATCTTTTCGACCTGCGTGTGTTCCTTGAGCAGTTTGATCGCCGGTACGAAGCGCGCGCGCTGCAAGCCTTCCTTGTAGAGATCGTCGGGCGGCACGTTCGATGTTACCACCAGCGTCACGCCGCGTTCGAACAGGCCGCGAAACAGATTGCCGAGCAGCATGGCGTCGGCAATGTCGGCGACGAAGAATTCGTCGAAGCAGATGATGCGCGTCTTGCCGGCGATCTTTTCCGCGATCAATTCCAGCGGATCGGCGCGGTCCTTGAGCTTCTTCAGCTCATCGTGGATGGACTGCATGAAGCGATGGAAATGGCTGCGCTGCTTGTCCTTGAACGGCAGGCTCTGGAAGAACAGATCCATCAGCCAGGTCTTGCCGCGGCCGACGCCGCCCCAGATGTACAAGCCGCGCTGCAGCTCACGATGTTTCTTGCGCGTCAGCAGTCCTTTGAACATGCTCGTTGCCGGAGGAGGAGCAAGCAGCCGCGTGCGCAACTCCTCGAGCAGCGTGACGACGCGTGCCTGCGCCGCATCGGGCGTGTAGCCGAGCCGCACGCATTCACGCTGATACAGCGTCGCGACGTCGGCAGACGCAGTCGATGCCGGAGGACTCACAGCTTCTGGTAGTTCGGGCCCGAGCCGCCTTCCGGCGTCGTCCAGGTGATGATCTCGTAAGGATCCTTGATGTCGCACGCCTTGCAATGCACGCAGTTGGCAGAGTTGATCTGCAAGCGCCGGCTGCCGGCGCCGTCATCGACCATCTCATAGACGCCGGCCGGGCAGAAGTTCTCGCACGGGTTGCCGTATTCCTTGGTGCAGCGCTCCACGCAGATGGAAGTGTCGTGCACTTTCAAGTGAATGGGCTGCGACTCGTCGTGCACGTTGCCGGCGAAGAACACCGATGCCAGCCGGTCGCGCGGCGGCAGCGTGCGCGGACCCCAGCCACGGTCGGGCGAAGCATAGTCGTCGAGTTTTTCTAGCGCCGACCAATCCGCGGTGTTGCGGAAGGTCCAGGGCGTCTTGCCCTTGAGCAGCGCCTCGATGCCTGCGTTGATGATGGCGAAGTACAGTCCGCGCTTGAACGCCGGTTTGAAATTGCGCACCGAGCGCAATTCGCGGTGGCCGTCCGACGCGCGCCAACGCGCATCGAAGCCGGCCGTCTTGCCGCTTTGCGCCAGATGCTCGGCGGCGAGCACGCCGGAACGAATCGCCTGGTGAACGCCCTTGATCTTGAAAACGTTGAGCGTGCCGCCGGCGTCGCCGATCAGCAGCGCGCCCGGCATCTCCAGTTTGGGCAACGACTGGTAGCCGCCGGTCGCGATCGTGCGCGCGCCGGCGGAAAGAATTTCGCCGCCTTCCAGCAGCGGCTTGACGCGCGGATGCTGCTTGAATTGCTGGAACGCCTCGAACGGCTTCAGCCGCGGATCCTTGTAGTTCAGGCCGACGACGTAGCCCACGTACACCTGGTCATCGTTCAGGTGATACAGAAAACTGCCGCCGTAGGTCTGCGTGTCCAGCGGCCAGCCGAAGGCGTGTTCGATGCGGCCGGGCTTCACGCGGCCCGGCGGCAATTGCCACAGTTCCTTGTAGCCGAGGCTGAACGTCGGCGGATCTATGCCGTCGCGCAGGTTGAATTTCTGCAGCAGCACTTTCGCGATCGAACCGCGCGAGCCTTCCGCCAGCACGGTGGTGCCCGCGAGAATGTCGACGCCCGGCGCGTAATTCGGTCCCGGCGTGCCGTCGCGCTCCACACCCATGTCGCCGATGCGCACGCCTTTCACCGCGCCTTGCTCGTCGAACAACGCTTCGGCCGCGGCGAAGCCCGGGAAAATATCCACGCCCAGGCTTTCGGCCTGCTGCGCCATCCAGGGTGTCAACTGGCCCAGCGAGACGATGAAGTTGCCATGATTGTTCATGGGCGAGAGATTCACCGCCCAGCCCGGCAGTTTGAGCGAGCCGGTGCGTGTCATCAGCCGCACGTCGTCTTCGACGGCGGGGACTTTCATGCCGGTGTATTCGCTGCGCCAGTTCGGCAGGAGTTTTTCCAGCACGCCGGGCTCGATCACCGCGCCGGAGAGCGAATGCGCGCCGACGGATGACGCCTTTTCGAGCACGCAGATGTTGAGGTCGGGTTTGAGTTGCTTCAGCTTGATCGCGCACGCAAGACCCGCCGGGCCGGCGCCGACCACTACAACGTCATACTCCATCGATTCGCGTTCGGTCATGATTCGCTCTGTAGTTGAGGTTGCCCCCTCCCTAGCCCTCCCCCGTCAAGACGGGGGAGGGGATCGGATGAGGGCGTCATCGTGTTGTCTTCACCCTCCCCCGCTCTTCGCGGGGGAGGGCAGGGAAGGGGCGGGCCGCAATGCGCCGCGCAATGGTTCGACAGCTTCGATCTGCTTCTTCACCGTCGCCAGATCGCCCACGACGACCACGGACATCTGCGCCGGGTCGAGGTATTTCTGCGTCGCCTGCGTGACCTGCTGCGGCGTCACCGCATACATGCGCTCGACGAACGTCGTCAGCCAATCGGCGGGCAGTTCCTGCAGGTTCACGAACGCGAGCTGGCTGATGAGGCCGCCGCGCGTCGCGTTCGACAGCACGAAGATGCCGTTGCGGTAATTCTTCGCGGCGGTGAGTTCGGCCGCGTTCGGCGGCGTGCGGCGCAGCGTGTCGATCTCCTTGAACACTTCCGTCAGCGCCGGGCCGGTCGACGCCGCTTGCACGTCCGCGCTTTCGATCCAGGCGCATTGGCGGTAATTCGTCGCCAGGCCGCTGCCGGGCGAGTAGGCCCAGCCCTTGGTCTCGCGCAGGTTCATGGTGATGCGCGAGGTGAGTCCGCCGCCGAGCAGCGTGTTCGCGACCGACAACGCCATGAAGTCCGGCTGCGACGGATCGATCACGCGCAAGCCCACACGCACCGTCGACTGCGGCGCACCGGCGCGATCGATCAGCTTCACTGCACGCGTGACGCTGGCGGTCGGCGGCAACTGCAACGGCGCCGGACCCTCGCGCCAGCCGCCGAGACTGGCGCGGATCGCTTTCTCCAAGGCGGTGCGATCGTACTTGCCGGCGATATAAATATGCGTGCGGCGCGCGCCGAAGTTCGCGTCGTAGTACTTGCGGACGTCGGCCAGCGTGTACGACTGCAACTGTTCGGGTGTCGGGAAAGTCTTGCCGTACGGATGATCTGGATACAGCAGCGCGCCGAACGCGGAACTTGCGATGGCGCCGGGCCGGGTAAGCTGCACGCTCAGGCTGCGCAGGTAGTTCTGCTTGATCCGCGGCAATTCGCTGTCGGGCAGCAATGGTTGCGTCAGCACTTCGGCGAGCAGGGCGATCGCGTCGGGGCCGTACTCGGACAGCACGTCGAGCGACAACGACGTTTCGTCGTCGCCAACGCCGATGCCCAGTTCGCCGCCCATCAGCGCTGCGGCCGACGCGATCTGGGCCGAGGACTTGCTCTGCGTGCCTTCTTCGAGGAGGTCGCCGGCAAGGTCGGACAGCCATGTCTTGTCGCCTTCGTTCAGCGCGCCGGTGCGCACGTTGATGGCGATGGTGACCTTGGGAACGACGCCGAAATCGATGAAGGTGGCCTGCAGGCCGTTATCCAGTGTGATCGTCGTCGGCGTCGGCAACTGAAACGGACGCGGCGGCCCGGGCGGCGGAGGTGTCTGCTGAGCGCTGACAACCGTTGCCGCGAGCACGGCGATGCAGCCGATGAGCGTGCGTTGCACTGACTTCATGGCTTGGCTCCCGACTGCCGTTCTGCGGGCTGCTTCTCGACCGGCTGCAACACCAGCACGGTGCGATTTTCCTTCACCAGATATTGCTGCGCCGTGCGCAGCACCAGCTCGGGCGTGACCTTGGCGAACTGCGCTTCGATGCTGTTGATGCGGGCCGGATCGTCATCGAACAATGCGAAGCAGGCGAGCAGGTCGACCAGCCCCAGTCGCGTGCTGGAGCCGACCATGTCGTAGAGCTGCGAGCGGATCGTGCGGCGCGCCCGATCCAGTTCTTCGTTAGTGACGGGTTCGGTGCGGATGCGATCGATGTTCGCGTCGATGGCCGCCATGATCTGCGCTTCGCTGGTCGCGGGATCGTGCACCAGCGACGCCGACCACAACATCGGCCCGCTGTAGTTGAACATGTTGCCGAGCAGGTTGATGCCGCCGGACACGCCGTCGGTGTAGCCACGCTTCTGCACCAGATCCTGGTGCAGGCGTGACGCCTCTCCTTGCAGCAGGATCTCGTCGATCATGCCGAACGCGAAGTGCTCGGGTGTCCAGCGCGGCGGCACGTGATAGCCGAACGCGAGGGCAGGGCGCGGCGCGAGCGCGTCCGGTTGCGACACGCGCTTCTCCGCGGTCTGTTTCGGTTCGGAAATATCGGGTAGCGGCGGTACGGGCCGGCCGGGGATGTTCGCGAAGTTCTGCGTGATCCAGCGCTTGGCCTGCGCCGCGTCGAAATCGCCGGCGACGACGAGCACGGCGTTGCCCGGTGCGTAGTAGGTGTTGAAGAACGTGCGCGCTTCTTCGAGCGTCGCGGCGTCGATGTGCTGCAGGTCACCGTAGAAATTGTGCGCGTTGTACCAGTTCTGGTTGGCGTATTGCGGCAGCTGCAGCCACGGGAATCCGCCGTAGGGCTGATTCAGCACGTTGACCTTCACTTCTTCCTTCACCACACCCTGCTGGTTGACCAGGTTCTCCTGCGTGATGTCGAGGCTGCGCATGCGATCCGCTTCAGCCCACAGAATGGTTTCCAGCGCGTTGGATGGAAACGCTTCGTGGTAGTTGGTGAAGTCGAAGCGCGTCGAGCCGTTGAGCTGGCCGCCCAGTCCCTGCACGAGTTTGAAGAACTCACCCTTGCCGAGATTCTTCGAGCCCTGGAACATCAGGTGTTCGAACAGGTGCGCGAATCCCGTGCGGTCCTTCGGCTCCAGGCGAAAGCCGATGTTGTAGTAGACACCCACGGTCGCGACAGGCACGGAATGGTCTTCCGACAGGACGACGCGCAGGCCGTTCGGCAGCTTGTAGTAATCCACGGGCACGTTCAGCGCGGCGATCGGTGCCTTTTGCGCGGCCGGAGCCGCGGCATGTGTCGCCGGTGCTGGTGTCGTGGTGCAGCCGGCGAGCGCCGTCAGCGCTGCAACTGAAATCAGCTGCGCAAGATGCTTCATTTCGGCGCCATGCGAATGGCACCATCGAGGCGGATGCATTCGCCGTTGAGCATGCTGTTCTCGCAGATGTGCGCGACGAGCGCCGCGTACTCGTCCGGGCGGCCCAGGCGCGGCGGGAACGGCACTTGCCGGCCGAGCGAGTCCTGCGCGTCCTGCGGCAGGCCCGCCATCATCGGCGTCTTGAAGAGGCCCGGCGCTATGGTCATGACGCGGATACCGGCGCTGGCGAGATCGCGCGCCATCGGCAGCGTCATCGCGACGATGGCGCCCTTCGATGCCGAGTAGGCGATCTGGCCGATCTGGCCGTCGAATGCCGCGACGGAGGCGGTCATGGTGATGACACCGCGTTCGCCCTCGGAGTTGGGCGTGTTGTTGTACATCAGCGCGGCGGCTGTCTTCGCGACCAGCAGCGTGCCGATCAGATTTATTTCGATGGTCTTGCGGAACGCGTCGCCGGTAATCGGGCCTTCCTTGCTGATGATGCGGCGCGCCACGCCGATGCCGGCACAATTGACCGCGACGTTCAATCCGCCCATGTCCTTGTGCGCCTGGCCGAGCGCAGCCGTGACGGCGGCTTCGTTGGTGACATCGACCGCGTGGAAGCGAGCGGCGGCGCCGAGGGCCTTCGCAGCCGCCTCACCGGCAGCCTGATTCACGTCGATCAGGGTCACTTGCGCGCCGGCGGCGACCAGCTTGGTGGCGACGGCGTTGCCCAATCCGGACGCGCCGCCGGTGATGATGGCGCGGATCTCGTTCAATTTCATGGCGGGTTCCTCAAGGCGAAAATAGAATGGGCGAAAATAGAATAATAAGGGCTACGCGGTCGAATTCTTGACATCCGGCGCCATCAAATCCGCTGGCCGGCGTCCAGTTCCAGCACGCGCCCCGAGAAGAAGTCGTTCTCGGCAATGAAGACCGCGGCATGCGCCATCTCCGCCGGCTCGGCCATGCGCTTGAGCGGCACGGCCGCCAGCGCGCGTTCGATCATTTCCGGCTTCATGGCATCGAGGATGTCAGTGCGCGTGAAGCCTGGCGCGATGGCGCCCGCGCGGATCTGGTAGCGCGCCAGCTCCTTCGCCCATACGACCGTCATCGCAGCTACGCCGGCCTTCGCGGCCGAGTAGTTGGTCTGGCCCATATTGCCGGAGCGCGAAATGCTCGACGTGCTGATGATGACGCCACCGTTGCCCAGCGCGATCATCCGCGCCGCCGCCTCGCGCGCGCCGAGGAAAACACCGGTGAGATTGACGTTGATGACGGCCTGCCACTGCTCGAGGGACATCTTGCCCGTCACCTTGCCATCCTGCGCCTTGACCAGCAACGCATCCTTGGTGATACCGGCGTTGTTGATCATGACGTCGAGCCGGCCGAAATCGCGGACGACCGCGTCGAGCGTCGCGATGACTTGCTCTTCGCTTGCGACGTTGCACAGGTGCGTGTGCGCCTGCACGCCTTGTGCTTCGCAAAGACTGCGCGTGTGGTCGAGATCGGCCTGGTTCAAATCCAATAGTGCGAGGTTGGCGTGCTTCTGGGCGAACGCCAGCGCCATCGCGCGGCCGATACCGCGGCCGCTCCCTGTAATGACGACCAGCTTCTGATCGAGCTGCATTACGGTGTCTCGCTATGGGTGGGGCGAAAGAGGGGTTTCAAGTCTGCAAAGGGCGCGAGATGGTAGCCGCTTCTTTTGCGTTGCACAAAGGGTATGAGGGTAGGTGGTTTAAAGAGTCCGGAACACGGAATGGGGCGCCTTCGGTTGCGATGAAGAGGTCGCTGTCCTCGGCAAGAGTGTTTTCAGGACCGGCCGTGAATACGTCCCTGTAGGCCTTCAGAGCGCAACGTCCTGTTGCTCATGATCCTGAAAACACTCTTGCCGAGGACAGAGACCGGAGACCGGAGACCGGAGACGGGAGACCGGAGACCGAAGACAGAGGCGGAGACCGGAGCCGGAAGTAAGCCCGCGCAGGCCGCGTAGGTTGGGCTGAGTCGTCGAAGCCCAACGATCTTGGTGCGAAGGATTGTTGGGCTTCGACGACTCAGCCCAACCTACCAATCAGCCCTGCCAATTCGGTTTGCGGCGTTCCAGGAAGGCCGACAGGCCTTCTTTTCCCTCGGGGCTGACGCGCAGCCGTGCCAGCAGGCGCGCGTTCTCGGCCGTGAGGGTGTCGCGGTCCACTGGTGGCGACGCGCGGCGCACCAACTTCTTTGCCTCGCGTAAGGCTTCCGGACCGCCACGAAGTACCAGGTCTACCTGCGCTTCGACGGCGGCGTTCAGCGACTCGGCGGGCGACGTGAAATGCACCAGTCCGAGTTGGCGGGCTTCCGTCGCGTCGAAGCTCGCCGCAGTCAGGAACAGGCGGCGCGCTTGGCGATTGCCGATTGCGGCGACGACGTACGGGGAGATTGCCGCGGGAACGATGCCGAGGCGCACTTCGGTGAGCGCGAATTTCGCGCTCTCGACGGCGATGGCGATGTCGGCGCACGCGACCAGGCCGATGCCGCCGCCGAACACATTGCCGTTCACGCGTGCAATCACCGGGCGGTCCAGTTCGTCTAGCGTGCGCAGCAAGCGCGCCAGCACCAATGCGTCGTCCACGTTCTGCTGTTCCGTTGCGTCCCGCATCGAGCGCATGTGAGCGATGTCTGCTCCGGCGCAGAAACTCGCGCCCGCGCCGCTCAGCACGACGAGGCGCACCTTCGCGTCCAATTGCAACTGCGTCAGCGCGGCTTGCAGTTCGCGCATGATGGCGCCGTCGAGTGCGTTGTGCTTGTCCGCGCGGTTCAACGTCAGCGCCGCAACGCCTCGCGCATCGACAGCCGTCGTGACCAGCTCGCTCACGCAGTGGCCTCGAACAATTCGCGGCCGATGAGCATGCGGCGGATTTCGCTGGTGCCGGCGCCGATTTCGTACAGCTTGGCGTCGCGCAGCAGCCGGCCGGTGGGATAGTCGTTGATGTAGCCGTTGCCGCCGAGCGTCTGGATGGCTTCCAGCGCCATCCACGTCGCGCGTTCGGAAGCCTGCAGAATGCAACCGGCTGCATCGAAGCGCGTGATCTGCCCGCGATCGCAGGCGCGCGCGACCGCATACACGTAGGCGCGGCACGAGTTCATCGAGGTGTACATGTCGGCAAGCTTGGCCTGCATGAGCTGGAACGTGCCGATTGGCCGGTTGAATTGCTTGCGCTCGTGGACATACGGCAGCACAGCATCCATGCACGCGCGCATGATACCGAGCGGTCCGCCGGCCAGCACGACGCGTTCGTAGTCCAGGCCGCTCATCAGCACGTGCGCGCCAAAGCCTTCCTTGTGCAGCAGGTTGGCTGCCGGCACCTGGCAATTGTCGAACACCAGTTCGCAGGTATCCGAACCGCGCATGCCGAGTTTGTCCAGCTTCTGCGCCGTGCTGAAGCCGGCAAAGCCGCGCTCGATGATGAACGCCGAGATGCCGCGCGCGCCCAGTTCCGGGTCCGCAGTCGCATAAACCACCAGGGTGTCGGCGCTCGGGCCGTTGGTGATCCACATCTTCGAGCCGTTGATGACGTACATATCGCCGTGGCGCTGGAAGCGGGTGCGCATGCCGACGACATCCGAACCGGCGCCCGGCTCGCTCATTGCCAGCGCTCCGACGTGTTCGCCGGACAGCAGCTTGGGCAAGTATCTGTCCTTCTGCGCGGGGGTGCCCCAGCGGCGCAACTGGTTGACGCACAGGTTGGAATGGGCGCCATAGGACAGGCCGACGGACGCCGAAGCCCGGCTGATTTCCTCCATCGCGACGACGTGGGCCAGGTAGCCCAGGCCGGCGCCTCCCAAGGATTCCTCCACCGTCACGCCCATCAGGCCGAGGTCGCCCATCTGCGGCCATAGTTCGCGCGGGAAGCGGTTGTCGCGGTCGATCTGCGCTGCAATGGGGGCGATGCGCTCGCGGGCGAACTGCGCTACCGTCGCGCGCAGCGCGTCGATGTCCTCGCCGAGGCCGAAATCGAAATCTTCCACGCCCGTGGCTCCTGCAATTATTGAACGAGATGTCCCATTGTCGGACAATCCAGCAGTATGTCAATTCGTCCAAAAACTGTATCCCGCCCCAAGGCCCGTCGTCGCGCGGCAACAACGGACAAGGGCGCGGCGGCCGCGCCGGCCGGCGCGGCCAACATGTTCGACCCGGTGGAGCGCGAGCCCGCGTATACGCGCGTGTCGTCCGCGATCGAAGCCAAGATACTTTCGCGCATATTGAAGGGCGGTGATGTGTTGCCGCCGGAGACCGATCTGGCGCAGCAGTTCCGCGTGCATCGCTCCACCATCCGCGAAGCGCTGCGCCAGCTCGAAAGCGCCGGGCTCGTCATCCGGCCGCCTGGGGCGAAGCGCATGCTCGTCAGCCGGCCGCACGTGGACAAGGTCGCCTCAGGGATGCGGCAGGCGCTGGTGCTGCACAACGTGACGTTCGTCGATGTCTGGGAAGCCATGGTGGTGATCGAACCCGAAGTGGCCGCGCTCGCTGCGATGCGGCGCAGCCAGGCGGACATCAACGCCTTGCTCAAGGTTCATCAGGCTTTCGTGGATGCCGCGAAGACAGATTCGCAGGCGGTGACGCTGGTGAAGGAGTTCTTCGAGTCGATCGGCGCGTGCGCGCGCAATCAGGTTCTGGTGCTGGCGAAACAATCGCTGGCGCAGGTGCTGGCGCCGTCGCTGGCGCAGATGATCGACCGCGTGCCGCAAGCGCGCTCGCGCATCGCGGAGGCGCAGCGGCGCATCATCACGGCGCTACAGAACAAGGATGCGGAGGAAGCCCGCAAGTGGATGGCCAAGCACGTGCGCGACTTCAAGCGCGGCTACGAAGTCGCGGGGATTTCGCCGGAGGCGCTGGTGTCGATGTAGGCCCGCGCGGCCGCTTCGATTGCTTGCCGGTGGCGTCGGGATTCGTGGAGTCCCGCTTCGGCCGGCGCACGGCCCTTAGCGTGCCGCTCTTGCCGCCGCCGCAGAAGAACTGGTCGCCGCCATCGGACTCGAGCCCGGAAACGCCGACTCCCGGCGGCATCGTGAGCTGCTCCAGGACTTCTCCCGTGAGCGGCTCGATGCGCCGCAATTCGCTCTCGTCGCCTTCCCAGGTGCCGTGCCATAGCTCGCCGTCCACCCAGGTGACTCCGGTGACGAAGCGGTTGGACTCGATCGTGCGCAGAATCGCGCCTGTCTGGGGGTCGACCTGGTGGATTTTCCGGTCCCGATACTGTCCCACCCAGAGCGTCCCTTCGGCCCAAGTGAGCCCCGAGTCGCCGCCGGCGCCGGGCGCCGGTATCGTGGCGAGCACGCGGCCGGTCTGCGGATCGATCTTGTGGATGCGATTCTCGGCGAGCTGAAACAGGTGCTGGCCGTCGAAGGCTGTGCCTGCATGCGCCGCGACATCGATCGAGCGCACTGTCTTGCCGCTCGCGGGATCCAGAGCGTTCAGCTTGTCCCCGGACGCAAACCAGACTTGCTGGCCGTCATGCGTGACGCCATGCACGCCGTCGACGCCCGGAAAGGGGCCATATTCACGGATGATTTCGGCTGTTGATCGTTTCATGTCCGCCATCCTACTCACTCGGCAGTGGAGCGGGGAGTAACAAGGTCGTCGCGAATCCAGGCACAGGCGGGGTCATCCAGCGGCGCGCGCGCCCGCGACCGAGCGACTGCACCTTGGCCGCCGCAGCAAGTGCGTCGAGTGCGCGCTGCACGGTGCGCTGACTGGCGCCAAGCGCCAACGCCAGGGCCGAGCTCGACCACGACTCACCGTCGGTGAGGAAGGCGAGCACCGCGGCATGCTGTTCCTCGACGGGCCGTGCCAATACGACGACCTGGGGTGCGCGACGCGGCACCAGCACGAACCCGCGCGGCGTCGCGCTCACACCGGCCAGCGTTCGAAGCATCGTGCGCAGCCGCCCGACTTCGACTCGCAACCGCGCGCGCAGCGATTCATCGGCGCGCTTCAATCCGAATGCGCGCGCCACGAGCATGTCCCGCGACACGTCTGCGGGCCACGCTTCCCCCAGCGCCCGCGCGAGCGCGAATAATACCGGTCGCTTTGCGAGCGAGATGCTTTTGCTTGCGTCACGCACGACATGGCGGCAAGCATCCACGACAAGAAATGTTTTCGACGCCAGTAACGCTTCGACTTCCTCGAGCAGGAGTAGCCGCTCCTCGCCGCTCGCAATCAAGCGCGCCGCCGGCGTGTTCAGAACGAGGCATGCACTTTCGACCTCGGCCGTCAGTGCCGGAATGCGTGCTTCGCGCGCAGCGCGCTCGGCCCGGGCGAGTGCAGCGCGCGCCGCCTTCGCCTGAATACGTCGCATCGCGATCCCCGCAACAGCCAGCTCGTGCACGGCCCTCGACGCGTAGGGCAAGGGCTCAGGGTCGAGCACGGCCAGCGTTCGCTCGGCCTCGTCGAGGCGCCCGATGAGGAGCAGGCGGCGGACCTCGAGGTATCGTGCGTGCGCGGCGTTTACCCGGTCGCCGTGCTCTGCAAGCGTGGTCTGCGCTGCGTTGAGCGCCTTCGCAGGCCAGCCCAAGTCGCGCGAGACGAGCGCGATCTCGGCTTCGGCAACCACGCATCGCGCGCGGGCCACGGCCTCCAGTGGACCGAAAGCGCGCGCAGCACTTCGCAGGAGCGCTCTCGCTCGGACGTGATCGCCGAGCTGTGCCATCGCGATGCCGCGAAGCGCGAGACCAGGCGCGTCCTCGCGCAGGGCGACCCGCTTCAATGCGCCGAGGGGATCACCCGCTGCGAGTGCGCGCGCCGCCGCAGTGATCAGCGAGTCCATCGGAATCCCACCACACTGCTCTAAACAATTTCGATGGCAACCGCCGTCGCTTCGCCGCCGCCGATGCACAACGTGGCGATGCCGCGCTTCAAGCCGCGCTGCCTCAGTGCGTGCACCAGCGTCGTTGCGATGCGCGCGCCGGTCGCGCCGATCGGATGACCCAGCGCACAGGCGCCGCCATTCACGTTCACCTTCGCGTGATCCAGTCCCACGTCCTTGATTGCCGCCATCGTGACGCATGCGAACGCTTCGTTGATTTCATACAGGTCGACGTCGCCCGCGCTCCAGCCGATCTTCTTGAGCAGTGTCTGGATGGCGCCGACCGGCGCGGTCGTAAACCATTCAGGCGCTTGTGCATGGCTTGCATAGCCGACGATCCGCGCGAGCGGCCGCAAGTTGTGCAGCTTGACCGCGGTGTCGCTGGTCAACACCAAGGCTGCGGCGCCGTCGGCGATCGATGACGAACTGGCAGCGGTGACGGTGCCGTCCTTGTTGAATGCGGGACGCAGCGACGGGATTTTTGCGATGTCGCAGCCGAACGGTGTTTCGTCGCGGCTGACGACGCGTTCGCCCTTGCGATCCTTGACCGTCGCCGGCGCGACTTCGCGTTCGAACTTGCCGCCTTCGACCGCGGCGAGCGCGCGCCCCACCGATTCAGCAGCGAAGGCATCCTGGTGCTCGCGCGTGAAGCCATATTTCTTGGCGGTGGCATCGGCGAAGAAACCCATCATCTGGCCATCGAACGGACTCTGCAGGCCGTCGTAGAACATGTGGTCGATAAGTTCGGCGTGGCCCATGCGCAGGCCGGCGCGCGCTTTCGGCAGCAGGTAAGGCGCATTGGTCATCGATTCGATGCCGCCGGCGAGGATGGCGTGCGCCGAGCCGGCGCGAATCTGGTCACTGGCGAGCATCACGGCCTTCAGGCCGGAGCCGCACATCTTGTTGATCGTGGTCGCCGGTACGTGCAGCGGAATGCCTGCGGCGAGCGCGGCCTGGCGTCCGGGCGCCTGGCCGATGCCGGCCATCAGTACGCAGCCGAAGATGGTTTCTTCCAATGCTTCCGCCGCGAGCCCGGAGTCCTTCACTGCGGCTTGCGCCGCGATGGCGCCGAGCTGCGGCGCCGTGAGCGCGGCCAGCGAACCTTGGAACGAGCCGAGCGGCGTGCGGCGTGCGGCGACGATGAAGACTTCTGCGGCCATGATGAATTCTCGTGGGTGGGGTGCGTTTTTTTGCGCTGCGGCAAGGTGCCCATGAGACGAGATATGCGCCGCGGCGTCAAGAGCCTTGGCCGGGCGGCGCTGTCGTTCTGCCTCTGAAGCAATTCCTTTGAAGGGGAAGCTCACTCGGTGCTTATGTAGGGCAACCTGATTCGCCCGATGGCTTCCAGCCGATCCTCCGCCAGCTTCTTCGCCGCCTGCCAGGTCGGCATTTTTTCAGCGGCGCTCAACCGCAGGATGCGGCCGATGATGCCGTGAATGCGTGCGACGCTGCGCTCGGCGCGCTCGACCGTATAGCCATCGAGTTCGACTGCGCTGTTCATCAGTCCGCCCGCGTTGATGGCGTAATCGGGTGCATACAGGATGCCGCGGCGGTCCAGCTCAGTGCCTAGCTCTTCGGATTCGAGCTGGTGATTTGCACCGCCTGCGACGATCTTGCAGCGCAGTCGCGGCAGCGTGTCCTCGTTGATGACCGCGCCGAATGCGCAAGGCGCGAACACGTCCGCATCGACATCGTAGATCTGCGCCATCGGCACGGCGACTGCGCCGCATTCGTTCACGACGTGCTCGACGCGCTCTTCGTTGATGTCGGTAATGAACACCTTCGCGCCGGCATCGCACAGATGCCGTGCGAGGTGACGGCCGACTTGCCCGGCGCCTTGAATGGCGAAGCTCGCGCGACTCACGTCGGAATGACCGTACTTGAACTCCAGGCACGCGCGAATGCCGTGCAGCGTGCCGAGCGCGGTGAATGGCGCCGGATCGCCGCTGCCGCCGTTGACCTGGTGCACGCCTACGACGTGGCGCGTCTCCTGCTGGATCAGCTCCATGTCATCGACGTTGGTGCCGATGTCCTCGGCAGTGATGTAGCGACCGCTGAGCGAGGCGATGAAGCGGCCGAGCGAACGGAACAGGGCCTCGCTCTTGTCGTTTTCGGGGTTGCCGATGAGTACCGCTTTGGCGCCGCCGAGATTCAAGCCGGCGATCGCGGCCTTGTAAGTCATCGCGCTCGATTGCTTGAGCACGTCACGCAGTGCGTCCTCTTCGCTTGCATACGGCCACATGCGCAAGCCGCCGAGCGCGGGACCGAGCACCGTGCTGTGGATGGCGACGATGCAGCGCAGCGAGGCATGCCGATCCTGGAAGAACACCACTTGTTCGTGGCCGGACTGGCCGAGCGTTGCGAGTAGTTTCATCGCTGCGGTTCCCTTACCTGCGTCGTGGGACAATGCGCCTGATCTGTGGCCGCAATTATAAGTCAGGACTTGCGTCCGGCCTCGATGGCGGCGACGCCGTCCTTGTCGGCAAGGTCGGGTTCGCCGAGTGCGCCGAGGATATGGGCCCGCGCGCTGTCGCGCAGAATCGCGACCGACGCGGCATCGGTGTTCGTTGCGGCGGGCACCGTCGGGAGAATGCGGATCTCGATGGCGCCGAAGCGCGGCAGGATGCGGCCGCTCGGAAGAATGTGTCGCGTGCCGTGAATGGCCAGCGGCACCACGGCGAGACCCGAGCGCGCCGCAATCGCGAACGCCCCTGTATGAAATTTCCCCACGCCAGGGCATTCCAGAAAGGTGCCTTCGGGAAAAAAGGCGAGCGCATTGCCGGCAGTCGCTGCCTTGATCAGGCGGCGCGCATCCATACCCCCGGCGTGGCGATTGAAGCGATCGACGAACTCCGAGCCGATGCGCCTGAGCAGCAGTCCCGCGATCGGCACTCGCGACACTTCCTTCTTGATGACGAAGCTGAAGCGCGCGGGCAGGGCCGCCTTCAACACCACCCCATCCAGGTAGCTCGCGTGATTGGCGACGACGACGCAGGCGCCGTCCGGCAGCCGGTCCGCATCGACGATGCGGATGCGAACGCCGGCCGCGAAAAAGAATGCGCGCGCTGCCCAGTGCGCAATTGCGCGCCGGCTAGCGACTCCAAGGCCGGGCACCACGGTGACCAGCACGAAGGCCAGCAGACCCAGCACTAGGAAGGCGAGTAGGGCATAGATGCCGTAGAAAGCTTGGAAAGCTGAGCGGATGAACTGGCTCGGGCGTAGGGACATCGTGTCGGTTTGCGCGTCGGAGGAGTGGAGTGAGGTGGGAAAGTACGATTGCTGCACCGTGTGGCACTGCGATTTCTGTGACCTGGTTCTCTTTATGTAAAGCCCAAAAACGTTCTGTGATAACAGTCACGCCCGGGCTAGTACCCCCTCCGCATACTGCCTCCCATTGCAAAACGGGCGAGGATCGATCCAGGTCCGCCCCCGGTTGCGTCACTTTCAGCAAAGGCGATGAGCACCGTTACGAAAGCATCAGTTTACTCGAGGTCAGGGGACGATACGCCGCAGGCACCTTCCCTGGCGGCGATCGACCGCTTTCTTGATGCCGTGTGGGTGGAACGAGGCTTGTCGCCGAACACCTTGTCCGCGTATCGGGCCGACCTGACTGCGCTGGATCGCTGGCTGCAGGCACAGGGCACGACTAGCCTCGAGGCCAAACGCGCCGATGTCATGTCTTTCATCGCTTGGCGAGTGGCTGCCGGCGCGCGTCCGCGCTCGACCGCCCGCCAGCTTTCCAGTTTCCGTCGGTTCTACCGCTACATGATCCGCGATGGCGCGATCAAGGAAGATCCGACCGCGCAGATCGCGATGCCGAAGATCGGCCGCTCGCTGCCGAAGTCGCTCACCGAGGAAGAAGTCGAGGCGCTGCTCGCGGCACCGGAGACCGAAGAACCGCTGGGCCACCGCGACCGGACCATGCTGGAAGTGCTGTACGCCACCGGCCTGCGCGTGTCCGAGCTGGTCAACCTCAAAGCCGGCCAGGTCAACATGAATCAAGGTGTGCTGCGCATCGTCGGCAAGGGCGATCGCGAGCGACTCATTCCCCTGGGTGAGGAAGCCGTCGAGTGGCTGCAGAAGTTCAGCAACGGTCCGCGCCTGGAGATCCTGCTGGAACGGCAGACCGATTTCCTCTTCCCGACCCGCCGGGGCGACCGCATGACGCGCCAGGCGTTCTGGCACATCATCAAGCGCTATGCGCAGAAGGCGGACGTACAGAAGGCGCTGTCGCCGCATACGCTGCGCCACGCGTTCGCAACCCACCTGCTCAATCACGGTGCAGACCTGCGCGTCGTGCAGATGTTGTTGGGGCACAGCGACTTGTCGACCACACAAATCTACACCCACGTGGCGCGCGAACGCATGAAAGAACTGCACGCGACGCATCACCCGCGCGGCTGATCCGGCTATTGCGATGACGCGGCGGGATCGCGCCGCGGCCGGCTTCTGTTAAACTTGCCGCGCCAGACTGAACCTAACTGGAAGGTTCGGCACCTAACTTGCTTGGGTCGTTACCTTGTCCAGGCGCCCGGGAGTTTTCATGAAACAGCTTTTTGCCCTGTTGCTGCTCGTCGCAGGCACCAGCGTGGCCCTGGCGGATGATGCGGTGGCGCCTGCCGATCCGCGTGCTGCGATCGCTGCCAAGTTTCCGGGTGTGAAGCTGGAGCAGGTGACGGTCTCGCCCGTGAAAGGCGTCTACCAGGTGGAGATGGGAGCCGATACGGCCTACGTCAGCGCCGATGGGAAGTTCCTGTTCAGCGGCGATCTCTACGACGTCGACACCCGCACCAATCTCACCGAGAGTGGCCGCTCCAGTGCGCGCAGCAAGGCGCTGGCCAAGCTTGACGAGCGCGACATGATCATCTTCGCGCCCACCGCCGCGAAGCACACCATCACCGTGTTCACCGATGTCGAGTGCGGCTACTGCCGCAAGCTCCACAGCGAAATGGCGCAGTTGAACAAGCTCGGCATCAAGGTGCGCTACGTGGCGTATCCGCGCGCCGGCCCCGGCACCGACGACTGGCGCAAGATGGAAACCGTCTGGTGTTCGAAGGACCGCAAGAGCGCGATCACCAAAGCCAAGCAGGGCGACGATGTGCAGGCGGCGAAATGCGGCGCCACGCCGGTCGCGAAGCAGTACGAATTGGGTGAAGCGCTTGGCGTACGCGGCACGCCGGCCATTTTCACGCCGAGCGGTGAGTACATCGGCGGTTACCTGGCGCCGGCGGAAATGGTCAAGCAGCTCGAGAAATCGGAAAAGATGGCGTCGCGCAACTGACGTTCGCGCGGCCCGCAACGAACAAGCCCCCGGCAGCGGGGGCTTTTTTTTGGGGATTGCTTCCTGGCCTGCCTCGGCAGCGGACGCGGGCGGTTATCTTTCCAGCAGCTTGATCTTGTCCGGCTTGCCTTCCCATTCCTTCGCGTCGGGCGGCGCCGGCTTACGCTCAGTGATCACCGGCCAGTTCTTGGCGAGATCGGCGTTGATCTGCTTGAACGCCTCCTGGCCCGCGGGTAATTCCTCTTCCGAGAAGATGGCTTCCACCGGGCATTCCGGTTCGCACAGGGTGCAGTCGATGCACTCGTCCGGATCGATGACGAGGAAATTCGGACCCTCGTGGAAACAGTCGACGGGGCACACCTCGACGCAGTCGGTGTACTTGCACTTGACGCAGGCTTCAGTGACGACAAAAGTCATCGGCGGACTCCAGACCTATGGGAATGCGGGCGGCGCGGCTGGTCGGCTCATGCCTGCTCGCAGGGCCGGCATTGTGCCAAAGGGGCGGCGCAGATAGAAGCAATTGCTGCTAACGATCGCGTATGACGACCTTACCTTCCGTCCAGTCGATATCGCGGAAATGCAGCAGCTCGCGCCCCGCGCGGCGGTCGTCGAGATAGCGCCGCAGCGCGAATTCGACGCTCAGGAACGCGATATCGTCCCACGGGATTTCGCTTTCGTCGTACAGCGCCACCTCCAGGCTTTCCGGACCGACGCCGAAATCCGTGTCGAGCAGCCGGGCGCGAAACATCACGTGCACCTGGTGCGCGCGCAGCACGTTGACGACGGCCAGCAGCGAGCCGATCGCCACGCGCGCCAGCGCTTCCTCCATGGATTCGCGCGCCGCGGCGTCCTGCACGGCCTCGCCGTTTTCCATAAAACCCGCGGGAATCGTCCAGAAGCCGCGGCGCGGCTCGATGGCCCGCTTGCACAGAAGGATCTTGCCCTGCCATTCAGGCACGCAGCCGGCGATGATGCGTGGATTCTCGTAGTGGACCGTGTCGCAGGCGGTGCACACGAAGCGCGGCAGGTGATCGCCGTCCGGGATCTTCAGAGCAACGGCTTGGCCGCAGGCGGAGCAGAATTTCATTTAAGGTTGGCGGCGCTCAGGTGGGCCTCGGATGCTCGCTGGTGCCGATGGCCGGAATCGAACCGGCACATGGTTGCCCATGGCAGATTTTGAGTCTGCTGCGTCTACCAGTTCCGCCACATCGGCCAGGAACATCCGCGGGGGGCGGAGTATAGGGGTATTGGTCGCGGAGCGACAAATGGCTGCGACCTTTTCGCCGCCTGCCGCATCTATACCCTCACGATGTCGCAATTCCTTGGCATAGACGTTCCTCACGGCGTCATTCTCGCTGCGGCTGCCGGCGACGCTTCCGCCCACGCAGCCATCTATCGCGATTGCCACCGCGCCGTGCACACGCTGATTCGACGGCTCGTGCCGCGCGCCGCCGTCGCGGATGAGCTGCTGCAGGAAGTATTCGTCGAAATCCTGCGCAGCGTCGCCACCTATTCGGGTGACGGGTCGTTCGGCGGCTGGGTGCGCAGCATCGCGGTGAACAAGTGCCTGACCTACCTGCGCTCGCCGTGGCATCGCAGCCTGTTCTGGGTGGATGCGCAGCCCGAAGACGATCCAGCGCCACTGGTGCTCATCGACGCTGCGTTGCAGCCCGATGCGCAGGCGACTGCACGCGCCGACCTGGAGCGGGCGCTCGGGCAGTTGCCGGCGCTTAGCCGCAGCGTCGTGTGGCTGCACGATGTGGAGGGCTACACGCATCACGAAATCGGCGCGCTGCTCGACCGCACGCCAAGTTTCTCAAAGTCGCAGTTGGCGAGGGCGCACATCAAGTTGCGCGAACTGCTGGACCCGGCAGCCAAGCCGCTGCCGGCTACGCGTCGTTTGCGCTTTGCTGCGGTGGTCGCAGCGGCGGGCAGTGTCGCGCTGCTCATCGTCATCGGCATCGAAATGCTGCATCGATCGAGCACCGCCGTTGCGCCGCAGTCGACTGCGGTCGCGCCGCCGGCCACGACGCTCGATCAACTGGTCGCGCAATCGCGCCGGCTCGACGACATGCTGCAGGAATTGCCGGAGCGTTCGCGCGTGGAGCGCGTTGCACAGGCGGCAACGATAGATACGCTCGAACAGCGCATTCAATGGCTGGACTTCCAGCTGTCGTATCAACCGGCCGCGGGATTCAGCCAGGAGCAGGCGCGGCAATTGTGGCGCGAGCGGGTCGATCTGATGGATTCGCTGGTGAAAGTCCGCTACGCACAGGTCCAGAATTTCTGAAGGTGAGTTCCATGAACACAGCTAAGTTTAATACACACGGTTCGATCGCGACGCTGGTCGCCTGCGTATTGGCAAGCGCGCTGCCGCTGTCGTCGTGGGCCGCGGCCGAAGCGGCGCAAGATGCCAACGCCGCGAAGGAATCCGCCGCGGCCACGTCAGCATCGCGCGAGGAGACGCAGCAGAGGCTGGAGTCCGCGCAGAAGCGCCTCGAAGCCGCCGCGCGCGAAGTCGCGGAACTCAGCATGTCGATGTCGGATCGCTTCATGCCTTATCCGGGCGTCCCGACGCGCGCCATGCTCGACGTCAATATCCGCGCGAGTGGTCGCGGCGACGACGACATCAAAGGCGTTGAGATCCTGGGCGTGAGTCCTGGCGGCGCGGCCGCTGCGGCAGGCATCAAGGCGGGCGACGTGATTGTCGAGTTCGACGGCCGGCCGCTGGCCGGCTTCGACGGCGGCTCGCCGAGCTCCAAGTTCCTGAGGGCCATGCGCGAAGTCGATCCCGGCGAGAAAGTGACGCTCAACTATCTGCGCGACGGCAAATCGGCCAGCGCGATCGTGACGGCGCGCGCGAGCGAGAACCGGCTGTTCACGATGCCGGCGCTGCCGCCCTTGCCGGGTCAGCCGCCGGGCCCGCCGGACGGGCCGCGCTTTGCCTTTTTCCGGGCGATGGGCGTGCTGGGCAGCGCCGAATTCATGCCGCTGACCCCGAAACTGGGGCAGTACTTTGGCACCGACAAAGGCTTGCTGGTCGTACGCGCGCCGACCGATACGCGGCTGAAGCTGGAAGAGGGCGACGTCATCCTCGACATCGACGGCCGGGTGCCGACGAGTCCGGCGCATGCGCTGCGCATTCTCGGCTCCTACCAGCCGGGCGAATCGCTCAAGATCAATGCGCTGCGGATGAAGAAGCGCATCGTGCTGGATCTTCAGCTTCCCGAGCGGCTGGCGGACTGATACCGTGCGCGCCCCATGCGGCGCAGCTACTTTTCCTACGAATTACCGCCCGAGCTGATCGCGCAGCGGCCCGCGTCGCAACGCTCGGCCAGCCGCCTGCTGCATTTGCAGAGCGTGGAGAAAATCCATGACCTGCGGTTCACGGACCTGCCGACGCTGCTGCGGCCGGACGATCTGCTGGTGTTCAACGACACGCGCGTGATCCCGGCGCGCGTGATCGGCGTCAAGCCCACCGGCGGCCAGGTCGAAATCCTGCTGGAGCGCGTGCTCGGCGAACGCCACATTCTCGCGCACGTGCATTCGAGCAAGCGCCTGCGCGCGGTGGTGCCGATCGCGCTGCCTGGCGGTGCGCAGGCGCGCTTCGTCGCGCGCCATCAGGATCTGTTCGAACTGGAGTTGAGCGAGGATCCGCTCGCCTATTTCGAGCGCCACGGCTCCATGCCGCTGCCGCCTTACATCACTCGTCCTTCGGACAGCGACGATGCCGGGCGCTATCAGACGGTCTATGCACGCGAGCCGGGCGCGGTTGCGGCGCCCACCGCCGGATTGCATTTCGATGACGCGATGCTGGCGCGCTGCGCTGAACTTGGGGTGCGCACGACGTACGTCACGCTGCACGTCGGCGCCGGCACGTTTCAATCCGTGCGCGTCGAGAATCTCGATGAGCATCGCATGCACTCGGAGCGTGTCATCGTGAGCGCCGATGCTTGCGCGGCGATCGCCGCAACGCGTGCGCGCGGCGGACGCATTGTCGCCGTGGGGACCACTGTCGTTCGTAGTCTCGAAGCCGCGGCGGCGGCGACCGGAACGCTCGCGCCATTCGACGGCGAGACGCGACTGTTCATCCGCACGGGTTATCCGTTCAAGGTCGTCGATGCGCTGCTGACCAATTTTCATCTGCCCGAATCCACATTGCTCATGCTGGTGTGCGCGTTTGGCGGGTACGATGCGGTCATGGCGGCGTACCGGCACGCGGTGGCGCAGCGCTATCGGTTCTTCAGCTATGGCGATGCGATGTTCCTGAGCCGCAAGGCAGGTTCCTGAGTCATGCCGCTGAGCTTCACTTTACTATCCGACGACAACGGCGCGCGCCGCGGCCGGCTGACGTTCCCGCGCGGTGTCGTCGAGACGCCGGCGTTCATGCCCGTCGGCACTTACGGCACGGTCAAGGCCATGACGCCGGAAGAGCTGACCGGCATCGGCGCGCAGATCATTCTCGGCAACACGTTTCACCTGATGCTGCGACCCGGCATGGACGTCATCAAGGCGCATGCCGGGCTGCACCGCTTCATGCATTGGAACGGCCCCATTCTTACCGACTCCGGCGGCTTCCAGGTGTTCAGCCTGGCGACGCTGCGCAAGATCACCGAGGCGGGCGTGAACTTCCGCTCGCCCGTGAACGGCGATGCGATCATGCTGACGCCCGAACGCTCGATGCAGGTGCAGCATGACCTGGACGCGGACATCGCGATGATCTTCGACGAATGCACGCCGTTCCCCGCCACCGAGGATGAGGCGCGCCGCTCCATGCAACTGTCGCTGCGCTGGGCGGCGCGCAGCCGGGAGGAATTCCAGCGCCTGGAAAACCCGAACTCGCTGTTCGGCATCGTGCAGGGCGGCATGTACGAAGCGCTGCGCCTGGAGTCCATCGCAGGACTGACGCAGATCGGCTTCGACGGCTACGCGGTCGGCGGGCTGGCGGTGGGCGAACCGAAGCAAGAACGCGAGCGCGTGCTTGAAACGCTGGCACCGCGCTTGCCGCAGGACAAGCCGCGCTACCTGATGGGCGTCGGTACGCCCGAGGATTTGGTGGAAGCGGTACGGCGCGGCGTCGACATGTTCGATTGCGTCATGCCGACGCGGCACGCGCGCAACGGCCACCTGTTCACTTCGACCGGCGTGATCAAGATCCGCAATGCACAATACGAGAGCGACACGCGGCCGCTGGATGAATCGTGTTCATGCTATACATGCGCGAATTACACGCGCTCGTACCTGCGGCACCTGGACCGCTGCGGCGAAATCCTGGCCGCGCGGCTCAACACGATTCACAATCTGTTTTACTACCTGCGGCTGATGAGCGAGATGCGCGCCGCGATCGAGCAGCGGCGCTTTGCACAGTTCAGCGCGGAGTTCTACGCGCGCAGGACCGCAGCTGGCACTGCACGCGAACCTTGAAATTTTCTTTGGCACGTCGTAACCAATGACTTTGAATATGTTGTCCGATCTGCCCACGGCTCCCTGGTTCCGGCGTGTCCTGGTCGCGGCGCTGATTCTCGGCATCGTGCTGCTCACGTTCAATGTGCTGCAGCCCTTCCTGGTGCCGATGATATGGGGCGCCATTCTCGCCTACGTCAGCTGGCCGTTGCATATGCGCATGATCAAGGTCGCGCGCGGCCGGGTGGGTGTCGCATCGCTGATGACGACCTTGCTGGTGACGCTCGTGATCGTCGTGCCCCTGGTGTGGCTGATTCTGCTGCTGCGCGTGGAGGGGATCAGCGCGTACGCGCAAGTGCAGGCGTTTCTTGCGTCCAAGCCCACCTTGCCGCCCGCGGTTCGCGACCTGCCGTGGATCGGTCAGGTGCTGGCAGATCTGCTGGCACAGTTCTCCGCCGATCCGGCCGCCATCGGCCAGCAGTTCATGCTGCTGATGGAGCAGTCGTCGGTGGAGGTGACGCGGCTGATCGGCGGCGTCGGCCGCAACGTCGCCAAGCTGTTCTTCGCCGTGCTGTCGATGTTCTTTCTGCTGCGCGACGGGCCGCGGCTGATGCGCGAGGCGCGCGCCATCCTCGAAGGCATTCTCGGCCCCAGCGTGCGCGACTATCTGGACGCGGTGGGTTCGACGACGCAGGCGGTCGTGTATGCATTGATTCTGGGTGCGCTTGCACAGGGCGCGGCGGCGGGCATCGGCTACTGGATTTTCGGCATCAAGGCGCCGGTGCTGATGGGCGCGCTGACGGTGCTGATCGCGCTGATTCCGTTCGGCGCGCCCATCGTCTGGCTCACGCTCGGTTCGTGGCTGCTGATGACGGGCCATGTGTGGCCGGGCATCGGCCTGCTGCTGTGGGGCGCGATCCTGGTGAGCTGGGTGGACAACATCGTGCGCCCGCTGGTGATCTCGAACGCGACGCAGATGCCGTTTCTGTTGGTCGTGTTCGGCGTGCTCGGCGGCGTGCTGGCCTTCGGACTCGTCGGCCTGTTCATCGGGCCGGTGCTGCTGGCCGTCTCGCTCGCGTTGTGGCGCGAGTGGCTGGAACAGCATCAGCGGCCCGAAGATATCGATTTATAGGTAGGTTGATTTATAGGTAGGTTGGGCTGAGTCATCGAAGCCCAACAATCATTGCGGCGTTAGATGTTGGGCTTCGATGACTCAGCCCAACCTGCAGTGCATTTGCGGCGTTACTGCACGCTGCGCGCCGCCGCAGTCAGCAGCACTTTGTCGATGCGCACACCGTCCATGTCGACGATCTCCACTTTCAGGTCGCGCCAGGTCAGCGTGTCGCCGGCCTTGGGAATGCGGCCGAGGCGGGCGAGCACGAAGCCTGCGACGGTGTGATAGTCGCGCCCCACCATGTCGCGGCGGCCCAGCTTGCGCTGCAATTCCTCGATGGGCAGATGGCCATCGACCAGCCATGAACCATCCTGCCGCTGCAGCGCTTCGGATCTTTCGCGGCTGCCGAGTTCGGGCAGCTCGCCGGCAATCGCCTTGAGAATGTCGATGGGCGTGGTGATGCCCTCGATGCTGCCGTACTCATCGGTGACGATGGCGAGGTGAGTGCTGGATTTCTGGAACTGGTCGAGCAGTTGCAACACCGAGATCGAATCCGGAATGTGCAGCGGCGGCTGCAGATCACGCTCGGGCACGAGATGGCCACGATGCAGCACTTCGCTCAGGTCGGCGAGCGAAATCATGCCGAGCAGGTTGTCGAGCTTTTCGCGCGCGACCAGGAAGCGCGCATGGCCGCTCTCCTTGGCCTGCTGCCACAGCGCTTCGAGCGGTTCGTCGAGATCGAGCCAGATCACGTCCTGGCGCGGGATCATGATGGAGCCGACCTTGCGGTCCGCGAGCGCCAGCACGCCTTCGAGCAACTTGCGCTCCGACGCGAGAAACACGCCGGCGTGCGTGCCCTCAGCGACGAGCGCGCGCACGTCGTCTTCCGTGACGGCTGTCTGCGGCGCCGACGACACCGGCAGGATTTTCAAAACCGCGTTGACCGTGCTGCGCAGCAGCCACACGCCGGGCGCCATGATGATCACGAATACCCGCATGATGGGCGCGACCCAGATCGCGAGCGTGTCCGCATGTGTCAGCGCCACGCGCTTGGGCACCAGTTCGCCGATCACCAGCGAGGCGATCGTCACGAGAACCACCACGATGCCGGAAGTCGTCTCCGGCGCATAGCGTACCGGGAAACCGTAGCTCACCAGTGCCTCGGCGAGTGGTCCGGCGAACCGCTTCGCGCTGTACACGCCGCTCAAGATGCCGATCAGCGTGATGGCGATCTGGGTGGCGGACAGGAATGCCGTGGGGTCGGCGAGCAGGGCCAGCGCCGAGTGTGCGCCGGCTTTGCCGTGCTCGGCAGCAGCCTGCAGGCGGATGCGGCGGGCCGAGACCAGCGCCATTTCGGACATGGCGAAAAAGCCGTTGATGAGGATCAGGATGAGCAGGACGAGAATATCGCCGGACATGGCCTTGCCTTGAGGTGAGCTGCACCGGTGCGGTCGGTGGCCGGCAGTGTACGTGCCGGCGGTGCAGTTGCCAGCGGCGTGGCTGCCAGCGGGGTACTTGAGAGCGCGGCCCTGCCTGCGAGAGCCCTGTGTATAATGCGCCCCGCTCATTTGGCCGCCGTTTTCGCAGTCCGGCCGCTGCTTGCCGGCTCCGGCCGGAATCACCAGGGGTTTTTCACGATGGATTGGCTGATCTCGACCGCCGCCGCCCAGGCAACGGCGCCCGCGCAGGGCAACGCTTTGATGCAGTTCCTGCCGCTGGTGCTTATTTTCGTCGTCTTTTACTTCCTGCTGATCCGCCCGCAAAGCAAGAAAGCCAAGGAGCACACCGCCATGGTCGCGGCGCTCGAAGTCGGCGCCGAAGTGGTGACCAGCGGCGGCATCCTGGGCAAGGTGATCGAAGCGGGCGAGCAGTTCCTCACCGTCGAAATCGCCGCTGGCGTGCAGGTCAAAGTGCAGCGCCACACCGTCACGCAAGTGCTTCCCAAGGGCACGATCAAGAGCGCCTGAGCGACTTACAAGAGCGACCTTCCAAGTCCGTCGCCGTTTAAGAGACGCCTGTTATGTATCAGTTTCCCGCATGGAAGTACTGGCTGGTCATCATCGTGCTGCTGGTGGGCACGATCTTCGCGCTGCCGAACGTCTTCGTGTTCACGCAAGGCCAGGGGCCGGCGTTGCAGTTGTCGCGCAATGACCGCCAGCCCATCGACGAAGCCGGCGCGGTGCGGGTCAACGGCATTCTCCAGGCGCAGAGCGTCGTTCCCGAAGTTGCCTTCCGCGAGAAGGACCGGCTGGTGCTGCGCTTCGCGGACACCGATCAGCAGGTCAAGGCGCGTGCCGCGATCACGAAGGGCGCGCCAGGCGAATTCCTGATCGCGGTGACCACCGTGCCGCGCATGCCGGAAGTGTTCCGCAAGATCGGCCTGAAGCCGATGAGCCTCGGCCTGGATCTGCGCGGCGGCGTGCACTTCGTCTACGAAGTCGATGTCGACGCCGCGGTCGCACAATCCCTGGAACGGCTGGACCGCGATTCGCGCTCCGTGCTGCGCGAGAAGCGAATTCCCTACAGCTCGGTGACCAGCTCCACCGATGTGGTGCGCGTCGCGTTGCGCAGCCCGGATGACGTGGCGAAGGCGGAGGAGGCGCTGCGCGCAGCGAACACCGGCCTGACATTCACGACCGTGCAGTCCGAAAGCGGCCCGGTGATCGAAATGCGCCTGACGCCCGAAGAGATCAAGCGCCGCCAGGACAACGCCGTGCAGCAGAACATCACCACGCTGCGCAATCGCGTCGACGAGCTCGGCGTCAGCGAGCCCATCATTTCCAAGCAGTCGATCAAGCGCATCGAAGTGCAGCTGCCCGGCATTCCCGATCCGAACGAAGCCATCCGCGTGCTCGGCGCGACGGCGACGGTGGAGTTCCGGCTGGTCGACGAGAACAACGATCCGTACGAAGCCGAACGCACCAAGCGCGTGCCGATTTCCTCCAAGCTCTACAAGATGTCCGACGGCCGCCCGATCCTGCTGAAGCGTGAAATCATCGCGACCGGCGAGCAGTTGAGCGACGCATCCGCCGGCTTCCAGCAGGGCGAGCCCGAGGTCAACGTGCAGCTCGACGCGCGCGGCGGCCAGGAAATGTTCAAGGCCACGCGCGAGAACGTCGGCCGCCGCATGGCGGTGGTGTACATCGAGAAGAAGCACCTGGCGAAGGACGAGACCTGCGACGGTCAGCGCGTCGGCGACAACTGCACCGAAGAGAAAGTGATCAGCGCCGCGACGATCCAGAGCGTGCTGTCCTCGCGCTTCCGCATCACCGGCCTGCAGTCCACCGAAGCGCGCGAACTGGCGCTGCTGCTGCGCTCCGGCGCGCTCGCCGCGCCGCAGACCATCGTCGAGCAGCGTTCGGTCGGTCCGAGCCTGGGCCAGGACAATATCGACCGCGGCGTTCGCGCGATGGGCATCGGCCTGCTGCTCACCTTCATCTTCATGGCGGTGTACTACCGCGCGTTCGGCTGGGTCGCCAATGCGGTGCTGTTCTGGAACCTGGTGTTGACGGTGGGCTTGCTGTCGATGCTGCAGGCATCGCTGTCCTTGCCCGGCATCGCAGCCGTCGTGTTCCACTTGGGTATCGCTGTGGACGCGAACATCCTGATCTACGAGCGCATCCGCGAAGAGCTGCGCGCGGGCAATTCGCCGTTGTCGTCCATCAACGTGGGCTTCGAGAAAGCGTTCGCAACCATCGCCGACTCCAACGTGACGACGCTGATCGCCGGCGTCGTGCTGTTCGCGTTCGGCACCGGCACCATCCGCAGCTTCGCCATCGTCATGACGCTGGGCATCCTGACTTCGCTGTTCACGTCGGTGGTCGGCAGCCGCGCGCTGGTGCACTGGGTGTGGGGCCGCCGGCGCAAGCTGGACCACTTGTCTATCTAGGTGGGTCTATCTAGGTGGGTCTATCTAACCGGGTCTATTCAGCCGCGTTGATTTAGCCGTTCGAGGGTGTCATGGAGTTTTTCCACAAGGTTTCCAGCTACCCATTCATGCGCACGCGGCGCATGTGGTACGGCGTGTCGACGCTCGCCATCATCGCCTCCATCGTGCTGCTGTTCTGGCATGGCCTGAATCTCGGCATCGACTTCACCGGCGGCGTGGTGCTGGAGTTCAGTTTCCCGCAGCAGCCCGATCCGCAACGCGTGCGCCATGCGCTCGAAGAAGAAGGTTACGGCGAAGCGGCGGTGCAGAAGTTCGGCGACGACCGCGGCGTGATGATCCGCCTGCTGCCGCACGACAAGCAGGACGTGAACACCGTCAGCCAGCACGTCTCGGACGCGTTGCGAAAGTTCGAGCCGAACGTCGAGCTGCGTCGCGCCGAAGTGGTCGGCCCACAGGTGGGCGAGGAGCTCACCAACCAGGGTGGCCTGGCCGTCATGTTCACGTTCGTGCTGATCGGCATCTACACCTGGTTCCGCTTCCAATGGAAGATGGGCGTCAGCGCCGTGCTCGCGACGCTGCACGATCCGCTGCTGATCCTCGGCTTCTTCGCCGTGACGCAGTTGACGTTCGACCTGTCCGTGCTCGCCGCCATCCTGGCGGTCATCGGCTACTCGCTCAACGACACCGTCGTCGTGTTCGACCGCGTGCGCGAAAATTTCCACACCATGCGCAAGGCCACGCCCGAGCAGATCATGGATGCGTCCATCAACCAGACGCTGTCGCGCACCATCATCACCAGCGGCGCGACGCTGCTGGTCGTCATCGTGCTGCTGATCGAGGGCGGCGAGACATTGCGCGGCTTCTCGTGGGCGCTGACCATCGGCATCATCGTCGGCACGTACTCGTCCATCTACGTCGCCGGCGCGATGGCGCTGGAAATGAAGCTGTCGGCCATCGACCTCATGCCGCCACAGGACAAGGCGTCCGAGGTGGATGCGTTACCTTGAGGTGGGCATGACGTGCTGTCCGCAACGCCCCTCTATCCAGCCGTGAATCTACGCCGATGAACTGGCTAGCGTGGGCGGGCTTCTTCGCGATTTTCCTGAGCGTGCTGGTGCTGGACCTGAGCGTCCTGCACCGGGAATCGCGCACCATGCACGTACGTCAGGCGCTGGGCTGGACAGTCGTGTGGATCGCGGTCGCAATGTCCTTCAGCGGCCTGGTCTACGGGCTGTACGAATTCAACTGGTTCGGATGGCAGCCGGCGGGCGGTGCGGACAACGATATCGGCGGCAGCGAAGCGGCGCTGCAATACATCACCGGCTATCTGCTGGAATGGTCGCTCTCGGTCGACAACATATTCGTCATCGCGGTGATCTTCACGTTCATGAAGATCCCCGCGCAATTCCAGTATCGCGTGCTGTTCTGGGGCATCGTCGGCGCCATCGCGCTGCGCGGCGCGATGATCGCTGCGGGCGCGGTGCTGATCCACGCCTTCGACTGGATGTTCTACGTGTTCGGCGCCATCCTGCTGATCTCGGCGGCGCGCATGCTCAAACCCGAAGACGACCAGTTCGATCCGGGCAAGAGCGTGCTGGTGCGCATCGCGCGGCGCGTCTATCCGGTCACCGACAAGATGGACGGCGACCGGTTCTTCACAGTCGTCGACGGCGCGCGCGCCGCGACGCCGCTGTTCGTCACCTTGCTGCTGGTGGATTTCGCGGACGTGGTGTTCGCGGTGGACTCCATCCCGGCCATCTTCGCGGTGTCGCAGGACTCGTTCATCGTGTTCACTTCCAACGCGTTCGCCATCCTCGGCCTGCGCTCGCTGTATTTCGCGATCGCCGGCATGATGATGTTGTTCCGCTACCTGAAGTTGAGCCTGATCTTCATTCTCGGCTTCGTCGGCGTGAAGATGATGCTGCACCACCACTTCGAGATTCCGCACCTGGTGTCGCTGGGAGTCATCATCGGCTTTCTGGCCATCGGCGTGATCGCATCGCTGTACGTGAGCAGGCGCGAGAATCCGGGTGGGCCCGTTTGATCTGCTTTGACTGGAGTTGCCGCTGATGGAATTTCTCTCCGACCCGCAGGTCTGGCTGGCGTTCGGGACGCTGACGGCACTGGAAATCGTCCTGGGCATCGACAACATCATTTTCATTTCCATCCTGGTTGCCCGGCTGCCCAAAGCGCAGCAGCCGCGCGGCCGCACGATCGGCCTGGGGCTGGCCATGCTCACCCGCATCGCGCTGCTGCTGTCGATCACCTGGGTGATGGGATTGTCGGCGGACCTGTTCAGCGTGCTTGGCGAGGGCATTTCCGGGCGCGACCTCATCCTGATCGGCGGCGGCCTGTTCCTGCTTGCCAAGAGCACGCACGAAATCCACGGCAGCCTGGAGGGGCAGGAGGACACTGAGCACGAGGTCAAAGGCGGGGCCTCATTCATTTCCACCATCACCCAGATCGCCATCATCGACATCGTCTTCTCGCTGGATTCGGTGATCACCGCAGTGGGCATGGCGGACCATGTGGAGGTGATGATCGCAGCGGTCGTGGCGGCCGTGCTGGTGATGATGTTCCTGGCCGGCCCGATCGCCGATTTCGTCGACCGCCATCCCACGATCAAGATGTTGGCGCTGTCATTCCTGATCCTGATCGGCACGGCGCTGGTGGGCGAGGGCCTGGGCTTCCACATTCCGAAGGGCTACATCTACTTCGCGATGGCGTTCTCGGTGATCGTCGAGATGCTCAATATCCAGCTGCGCAAGCGCATGAAGGATCCGGTGAAGCTGCGCAAGAAGCTGGAGGACTGAACGCCAAGCGTTACGGCGTGCCGCCGAGTTTGGTTTTCGCGCGGGCGGTGCGGTCGAGGTACAGGTTGTACATGGCGACGAAGAACGGGAACAGGTTCGACAGCACGCCCACCGAGTCGTTCTTGCCGAAGATGAAGTAGCACAGCAGCAGCACGCTGCCCGCCACGCTCATGTACCAGAACATCGTCGGCAGCACCGGCCTGCCGGAGACCTTCGAGGCGGCGAGCTGCACGAACCAGCGGCCGGCGAACAGGAATACGCCCAGGTAGCCGACGAGTTTCCAGGGCGTCAGGGTGACGCCGAAGACCAATGCGATCACTTGATTCATGCGATGCTCCAGATGAGCGCTGAACTTTACCTAAGCGCACCGAATCGATCGAGTCGTGTGACGGCGACTTCATCTGGCTATGGTCCGTGCGCGGCCGGGATACCGTCCAATTAACTGCGTGACTGGCGCAGCGCGTTGTGCCTATGATCCGCCCGAATTATACCGGCGAGGTCGAACAATGAATTGGCGCGTCAAGCCGCTTGCAGACATCTTTGCCACCGCAGACAAGAAGGCCCTCACGCGCACGCTAGGTGCGTTCCAGCTCACGATGCTTGGGGTCGGCGCTGTCATTGGCACCGGTATCTTCGTGCTGACCTCCGAAGCCGCGCAAAAAGCTGGTCCTGGAATGATGATGGCCTTCGTCATCGCCGGATTCGTCTGCGCCGTGACCGCCTTGTGCTACGCCGAGCTCGCCTCGATGGTTCCCGTTTCCGGCTCCGCCTATACGTATTCCTACGCCGTGCTAGGTGAGCTGATCGCCTGGATGGTGGGGTGGGCGCTGATTCTCGAATACGCTGTCGCGGCCAGCGCCGTCTCCGTCGGCTGGTCGAATTACTTCGTCGGTCTGGTGGAACGATCCTTCGGAGTCGACATCCCCGATATGTTGACGCGCGGCCCGCACGTCGGCGGCATCATCAATCTGCCCGCCACGTGCATCGGTGTTCTCGTTACGACGCTGCTGGTAGTGGGCACGCGAGAGAGCGCGACCGTGAATGCGGTGCTGGTGACGATCAAGGTTGCTGCGCTGACGCTGTTCATCGCGCTCGCGCTGCCCATCATCACGATGGACAATTTCGAGCCGTTCGCGCCGAACGGCTTCATCAGTCAGACTTCGGGCATGGGCATTGCCGGCGCGGCCGCGTCGATCTTCTTTGCCTATGTGGGTTTCGATGCGGTGTCCACTGCCGCGGAAGAGACGAAGAATCCGCAACGCAACATGCCCATCGGCCTGATCGGCAGCCTGGTCATATGCACGATATTTTATCTCCTGGTTTCGGCCGGCGCGGTTGGATCGATCGGCGCGCAGCCAGTCATGGATGCAACCACGGGCCTGGCGTTGGAGCCGGGCAGCCCGGCGATGGCCGCAGCCTGCGAATTGCCGCAGAACGGATCGCGGCTGGTATGCAGTGGCGAACCGCTGGCGCATGTGCTCGACATGATCGGCTGGAAAAAGATTTCGCAGTTGATCGGCCTCGCCGCGTTCCTGGCGCTGCCGTCGGTGATTCTCATGATGCTGTTCGGCCAGACGCGCGTCTTCTTCTCGATGGCGCGCGACAAGCTGCTGCCGTTTAACGAAACACTCACGAAGATTCATCCGAAGTTCAAGACGCCGCACGTGGTGACCATCATCACGGGCGCCGGCGTCACGGCGTTCGCTGCGTTTTTCCCGGTCGGCGTGCTCGCCGATATTTCCAACAGCGGCACGCTGTTCGCCTTCATGGCGGTCGCGCTCGGCGTGATGATCCTGCGCAAGCGCGATCCGAGCCGGCCGCGGCCATTCCGCACACCTGCAGTATGGATCGTCGGTCCGCTTGCGCTCGGCGGTTGCGGCTTCCTGTTCTTTTCGCTGCCGCTGCGCACGCAGATCACGTTCCTGGTGTGGGGTGTGATCGGGCTCGTGGTCTATGCGCTGTACGGGTATCGCCACAGCCCGCTGTCTAAGAAAGCATTGGCCGGCGACAAGACCTGATCGGCGCGCTGCCTACCATCAGATCCGCAGTTCCTCCGGCAGCAGCGGCGCGAGCATTTCGAGCAGCGGCGCATGCACCTTCGGCGAGCCCACCAGGATGTGGCCGCCCTGTTTGTAGTCACCGCCCGCGAGCGTCGTCACCAGTCCGCCGGCTTCGGTGATGAGCAACGTGCCAGCCGCTGTATCCCAAGGCGCGAGGCCGAATTCCCAGAAGGCATCCAGGCGGCCGGCGGCGACGTACGCAAGATCGAGCGCGGCCGCACCAGGGCGGCGCACGCCCGCGGTCGTCGTCATCACGGCTTTGAGCATCTGCAGATAGCTATCGACCCATTTCAGGTTGGTGCGATAGGGGAAGCCGGTGCCGATCAACGCGCCGTCGAGTCCGATCTGTTTGCTGACGCGGATGCGCTTGCCGTCGACCTGCGCGCCGTCGCCGCGCGATGCGGTGAACAGCTCCTGGCGCATCGGGTCGTAGACGACGCCGTGTTCCATCCGGCCGCGCCGCTGGATGCCGATCGACACCGCGAACTGCGGGAAGCCGTGCATGAAATTGGTGGTGCCGTCGAGCGGATCGATGATCCAGGTGAATTCGCTGTCGGCGTCGCGACCGTTCGACTGGCCGCTTTCCTCGGCGAGGATGGCGTGGTCGGGATAGGACTTGCGGATGATTTCAATGATTTCCCGCTCCGCTTGCAGGTCGATCTCGGTGACGAAATCGTTCTGACCCTTGTTGCGCACGTCGATCTGGTGCAGCCGGTTCAGGCCGCGGACGATGACTTCGCCGGCGCGGCGCGCGGCGCGGACGGCAATGTTGACCAGGGGTTGCATGGTGACCTCAAAGGGAACAGCGGGGATTGGGAAAGAGCGGGAGGCGGCAGGCGCCTCGAGGATGCGTAGAATAGCAGGCCCATGCCTATCCGCGTCGTCCTAGTAAACCCCACCCACCCGGGCAATATCGGTGCAGCTGCGCGCGCGATGAAGAACATGGGGCTGCGCGAACTGCATCTCGTCAATCCTGCGATGTTTCCCGACGCCGCAGCGACGATGCGCGCTTCCAATGCAGCCGACGTGCTCGATGCCGCGCGCGTACATGACGAGTTCGAGGCCGCGATCCGGGATTGCAGCCTGGTCGTCGGGACCAGCGCGCGCCAGCGGCATTTGCCTTGGAATCTCGTCGAGCCGCGCGACTGCGCCCCGCGCATTGCCGCAAGCGCGCGCGACAGCGCCGTGGCCATCGTCTTCGGCGCCGAGCGCACCGGCCTGACGAACGAGGAGCTGGCGCGCTGCAATCTGCTGATGTCGATTCCCACCGATCCTGCCTACAGTTCGCTCAACCTCGGCATGGCTGTGCAGGTCGTCGCCTACGAACTGTGGCTGGCGATGCGCGCCGGTGCGCCGCCGCCGCCCGAACCGGCGGTGCCGCTTGCGACGGCGGAGGAATTGCTGCGACTGTATGCACATATCGAAGAGGTGCTGGAGCTGATCGACTTCCGCGATCGCACCGGCGGCGGGCATCTGATGGCGCGCATCCGCAGGCTGTTCAATCGCGCGCAGGTGGACCAGAACGAGATGAACATACTGCGCGGCATTCTCACGGCGGTTCAGGCGCGGCGCCGCACCGCCGGCTCAGGCCATGGTAGTTCGAACCCGGGTAATTCGAACCAGGGCGACTCGCAGCAGGGCAGCAATGCATGACGACTCCGATCTATCTCGACTACGCCGCCACGACGCCGGTCGATCCGCGCGTCGCCGAGCGCATGATCGAATGCCTGCTGCCTACGGGCGAGCATGGCAATCCGTCGTCGGCGGGCCATGATTTCGGTCGCCGCGCCCGCGCGCTGGTCGAGAAGGCGCGTGCGCAGGTGGCTGCCGCGATCGGTGCGCGTCCCGAAACGATCGTCTGGACGTCGGGCGCGACCGAATCCAATAACCTCGCGATTTTCGGCGCGGCGCGTTTTCACGCCGATCAAGGCAAGCACTTGATATCGGCGCGCACCGAACACAAGGCGGTGCTCGATCCGCTGAAACAGCTGGAGCGCGAAGGCTTCCAAGTGACCTACCTGAAGCCCGATGCCGACGGCGTCATTCATCCCGAGCAGGTTGCGGCGGCGCTGCGCAGCGATACGCGCCTCGTGTCGCTCATGCACGTGAACAATGAGATCGGCGTCATCACCGACGTCGCGGCGGTCGGGCATTTGTGCCGCGAGCGCGGCGTACTGTTTCACGTCGACGCTGCGCAAAGCGCGGGCAAGTTGCCGATCGATGTCGAGGCGTCGTGCATCGATCTACTGTCGCTCACCGCGCACAAGACTTATGGACCGAAGGGCGTTGGCGCGTTGTACGTGCGGCGCAAGCCGCCGGTGGGACTGCGTCCCATCATGTACGGCGGTGGACAGGAGTCCGGGCTGCGGTCGGGCACGCTTGCGACGCATCAGATCGTCGGCATGGGCGTGGCGTTCGAGATTGCGACTGCCGAGCGCGCAAGCGACGTCGCGCGCATCGGCGCGCTGCGCGACAAGCTGTGGAACGGCATCGCCGCGCTGGGCGAGATCGAACTCAATGGCCATCCGCAGCGGCGCGTTGCGGGGTTGCTCAACGTGAGCTTTCACGGGGTTGAAGGCGAAAGCCTGCAATTCGCGTTGCGCGAGCTGGCTGTCTCAGCGGGTTCGGCGTGTTCTTCGGCGTCGGAGGAGGCGTCGTACGTGCTGCGTGCCTTGGGGCGCAGCGATCAGCTCGCGCAAAGTTCGTTGCGCTTCAGCGTCGGGCGGTTCACGACCGACGCCGACATCGATTGCGCCATCGCCGCAGTGACGCGCGAAGTGCGGCGGCTGCGCGAGTTGAGCGCTGGTTGAGGCTGCGGATGAACGCGGCGCGCGCCATGCCGGACGATCGCATCGACCCGACCTACTCCGCAGCGGTCATCGATCATTTCGATAGGCCCCGCAACGCAGGGCGACATGAGCCTGCCGACGACGTCGTTACCGGCAGCGCAGGCAGGCGCGAGCAGGGTGTTCAGTTCGTTCTGAGTGCACGCGTCGCGGCCGACCGCATCGTTGCAGCGCGTTTTGAGGCGTATGGCTGCCCCCATTGCATTGCCGCGGCATCCTGGCTGTCTGAGCACCTGGCGGACCGCTCCCTGGCCGAACTGCGGGGCTGGAGCTGGCGCGAAGCAGCGCAGGCACTGCAGATTCCCGCCGAAAAACGTGGACGGCTTCTCATCCTGGAAGATGCGGCGCGCGCGATGGCTGAAGCCTGGCGCCGGCGGCCGTAGAATACGCCCCATCATTCTGACATAACCTGCAGTTGGGGTTACTCTGCGTTCAGGCACCGATCGTGCATTGGCCATTGATTAAGGCGCGAATGCCGCAACTCTTCAGCCACAGACGAGTCACATCTACCAACCACTATGTCCATCTCATTGACACCTGCCGCCGCCGATCGCGTCCGCAACTTCCTCACGCGCCGCGGCCACGGCGTCGGGCTCAGGCTCGGCGTGAAGAAGACGGGCTGTTCGGGGTTCGCGTACGTGGTCAATTACGCCGATGACGTGGCGCTCAGCGACGTGGTGTTCGAGCAGCAGGGCGTCAAGGTGATCGTGGACAAGGACAGCCTGGGATTCATCGACGGCACGGAAGTGGACTTCGTCAAACAGGGCCTCAACGAAGCCTTCCGCTTCCGCAATCCCAACGTGAAGGGCGAGTGTGGTTGCGGCGAAAGCTTCACGGTCTGACGCGCTGCACTCAACCACCCGGGCCTAACCCCTCGTCCCCGTTAGTTTTCTTGCTGCTGCCCGCCTAAGGCGGGTAGACTTCGCGCCCGCGCGCCTGTCCCTAAGACCAGGGCATGAGCTGCGCCTCCCGTACACTGCAGACTTTCTCTCAACTCTTTGATTCAGCGGCTGAATGCAGCCCGAGGATGATGACTCCATGGCGCTTGAACGCACCCTTTCCATCGTGAAGCCCGACGGCGTGAAGAAGAACGTGATCGGCAATATCTACAGCCGCTTCGAAAAGGCCGGTATGAAGATCGTCGCTGCCCGCATGGTGCAGCTGACCCAGGCCCAGGCCGAAGGGTTCTACGCCGTCCACAGCGCGCGTCCGTTCTTCAAGGACCTGGTGAAGTTCATGATCTCCGGCCCGGTCATGGTGCAGGTGTTGGAAGGCGAAAACGCCGTCGCCAAGAACCGCGATCTGATGGGCGCCACCGACCCGAAGAAGGCCGACAAGGGCACCATCCGCGCCGACCTCGCCACCAGCATCGACGAAAACGTCGCGCATGGCTCCGACAGCCTCGACAACGCGAAGATTGAGATTGCCTACTTCTTCGCCGCCGCCGACCTGCCGGCCAGCCGCTAAGGTCTCAAGCACGCCCGTGAACGCCGTGAACGCCATGAACGATCCAGTCAGTGTCAAGGCCCCGGCCAAGACCAACCTGCTCGGGCTGACACGCGCCGAGTTGGAGGCGTTCATCGAGTCGATGGGCGAGAAGCCGTTCCGCGCGCGCCAGCTGATGAAGTGGCTGTACAAGCGCGCGGTCAGCGACTTCGACCAGATGACGGACCTGGCGAAAGTGTTTCGTGAGCGGCTCAAGGAAGTCGCCGAGGTCCGCGTGCCGCAGATCAAGCTCACGCAGGTCTCCACGGACGGTACGCGCAAGTGGCTGCTCACCCTGCCGGAGATCACGCGTGGCAAGAGTGAGGATGATCCTACCCAGGCCATCGAGATGGTCTACATCCCCGAACCCGGCCGCGGCACGCTGTGCATTTCCAGCCAGATCGGCTGTGCGATGGACTGCACGTTCTGCTCGACCGCGCAGCAGGGTTTCAACCGCAACCTGAGCGTCGCTGAAATCGTCGGCCAGGTGTGGGTGGCGAATCGCGAGCTGGGCTTCGAGCATGGCGCCGACCGCATCATCACCAACATCGTGTTCATGGGGATGGGAGAGCCGCTCGCCAACTACCGCAACGTCGTGCCCGCGGCCGCTCTCTTCATGGACGATCTTGCGTTCGACATGTCGCGCCGCCGCGTTACCGTCAGCACGTCGGGACTGGTGCCGCAGATGCTGAAGCTGGCCGAGGAAACCAACTGTGCACTGGCGGTCTCGCTGCATGCACCGAATGACGAATTGCGCGACGTGCTGGTGCCCATCAACCGCAAGCACCGCATCGCCGAACTGCTGGACGCCTGCTGGCAGTACGTCGAGAAGCAGAACGCGCGCAGCATCACTTTCGAGTACGTGATGCTCGACGGCGTGAACGACAAGCCCGAGCACGCGCATGAACTGGTGCGTCTGCTGAAGGGCCGTCCCGCCAAGTTGAACCTGATTCCGTTCAACCCGTTTCCGGGCACGAGCTACCGGCGGTCCTCCGCCGCGGCCATCGACCGGTTCCGGGACATCTGCAACACGAGCGGAGTGATCGCCACCACGCGCCGCACCCGCGGCGACGATATCGATGCCGCGTGCGGCCAGCTGGTGGGCCGGGTACGCGATCGCACGACGGTGCGACTGGGTTCCAAACTCATTTCCGTGGCGGTGCAAACATGAAATCTTTCATGCCCTTCATGTATGTACGTAGACGCGCGATCGAACGCGCGTTGATCGTGCTGCTGGGCGCCGCGCTCGCTGCCTGCGTGACCACCGGCGGCCAGAAGCCGATGCCGAAGGCGCAGCCCGAGCGCGCGTCCGACATCAATCTCGAACTGGGCTACGACTACTTCCGCAAGGGCAAGCTGTCGGAAGCGAAGGAAAAGATCGATCGCGCCGTGGCCCAGAATCCGCGCAACGCAGCGGCACAGTCCGCCTCCGGCCTGCTGTACGACCGCCTCGGCGAGCCCAAGGAAGCGGAGAAGCATTTCGAGAAGGCGCTGGCGCTGGAGCCCAAGAATCCGGACATCCAGAACACCTTTGCGGCATTCCTGTGCAACCACCAGCGCTATGAGGAAGGCGAGAAGTACGCGCTGCAGGCAGCCAACAATCCGTTGTACAAGACGCCGGAGTTCGCTTTTCTCAACGCCGGCAACTGCATCGCCGACTCGGGCAATCTGCCGCGCGCCGAGGACAACTACCGCCGCGCGCTGAAGCTGCGCTCGCGCTTCGGCGAGGCGCTCTACAAGATGGCCGATCTGGAATATCGCCAGACCAATTACATGTCGGCGCGCGGCTTCCTGGAGCGCTACCTGGAACTGGGCCGCACCGACGCATCGACCTTGTGGCTGGCGCTGCGCATCGAGAAGAGCCTCGGTAATGCCGCCGCGGCCAAGAGCTACGCACAGCGCCTGAAGAGTGAATATCCGCGCGCCGCGGAGACCCGGCAGTTGCTCGAAACGGAGCGGAATTCCGGATGAGCGACGATGCCGGAAGCGCAGCGGGCGACCTTGCGCCCCTGGTCTCCTCCGCATCGAAAACACCCGGAGAGCTGCTGCGCGAGGAACGCACCCGTCGACGCCTGTCGGTACAGCAGGCGGCCGAAGACCTGCACCTGGACGTGCGCAGCGTCGAGGCCATCGAGGCGAACAATTTTCAGTTGCTGGGTGCGCCGGTGTTCGCCAAGGGTCATCTGCGCAAGTACTCGATACTGCTCGGCCTCGCGCCGGACGTGGTGCTCGCGCGCTACCACGCGCTGAGCGACATCCCCGTCGTGCCGACGCCGGTACCGTCGACAGTGACGATGGTGCAGCCGCGCAGGCGTGTGTCGCTGCGGCTGCCGTGGCCGGCGCGCATCGCGGCGATCCTGCTGGTGCTGGGCGGACTCGGGTTGTGGGGTTTCGATAAGTGGATCAGTTGAGCGGTCAGTGTCGATGACAGAGATTACGAATAGTTCACCGGCCGCGATCAAGGCTGCGTCCCCGGCCGCTGGCGCCCAGATGATCCAGCCCGTGCGCGGCATGAACGACGTGCTGCCGGCGGACATTGCCGCGTGGCAGAGACTTGAGCAGATGGCGCGAGAGTTGTTCGCTTCGTATGCGTACAACGAGATCCGCGTGCCCATCGTCGAGCAGACCGCGCTGTTCAAGCGCTCCATCGGCGAGTACACCGACATTGTCTCGAAAGAGATGTTCACGTTCACCGATCCGGGCGGCGATTCGCTCACGCTGCGCCCCGAGGCGACGGCGGGCATCGTGCGCGCGATGATCAGCAACGGCTTGCTGCACAACCAGCGCCAGCGCGTGTGGTGCAGCGGTCCGATGTTCCGCCACGAAAAGCCGCAGCGCGGCCGGTTCCGGCAGTTCTATCAGATCGATGCGGAAGCGTTCGGCTATCCCGGCCCCGACATCGACGCGGAACTGATCATGCTCAGCGCGCGGCTGCTGAGCAAAGCCGGCATCGAGAACGTCGAGCTGAACCTGAATTCGCTCGGCACGCCCGAGTCGCGCCGCAGGTATCGCGAGCAGCTGGTCGCCTATTTCTCCGCCTACAAGGCCAAGCTCGATCCGGACAGCCTGCGCCGCCTGGACGGCAATCCGCTGCGCATTCTCGACAGCAAGAACCCGGACCTGCAGGACATCATCGCGGCCGCGCCGGTGCTGACCGAGTACCTGGATGAAGAGTCGCGCCGCCATTTCGACGGCTTGCAGCGCCATCTGGATGCCGTCGGCATCAAGTACGTCATCAATCCGAGGCTGGTGCGTGGACTGGACTACTACAGTCACACCGTATTCGAGTGGGTGACGACGCAGCTCGGCTCGCAAGGCGCGGTGTGCTCCGGCGGCCGCTATGACGGCTTGGTGAGCCAGTTGGGCGGCGAGGGCGTGCCGGCGATGGGCTGGGCGCTGGGCCAGGAACGTATCATCGAGCTGCTGCGCGTCCAGGGTATGATCACGCCCGCGCCGGCGCCCGACGTCTATTTCGTCATCGCCGGCGAGCGCGCCGAAGCCGCCGGGCTGGCGCTGGCCGAACGACTGCGCAATACGGTGCCGGCGCTGAAGATCGAAACCAACTGCGGCGGCGGCAGCTTCAAGTCGCAGCTCAAGCGCGCGGACAAGAGCGGCGCCCGCTTCGCAATTATTCTGGGCGATTCGGAAACCGAACGCCGCGTCGTCGGTCTGAAGTCTCTGCGCGTGGAACAGCCGCAAGCCGAATTGTCGTGGGACGCGCTGGCGGGCGAGTTGCAGAGTCGATTGCAGTAGGCGCAGCCAATCGGCAACCAATCGAATGGGCGATTGGCGATTGGGCGCCGCTTAATTCATTACAACAAGTCAAGTTGGTCGCAAGCACAATGGTCGAAGAATACTTGTCCGATCGCGAACAGGAAGAAGCGCTGCGCAGCTGGTGGAGCGAGAACTGGCGCTGGATCGCCGGCGGTGTCGTGCTCGGCGTCGGACTGTTATATGGCTGGAATTACTACCAGTCGTACCGCGAAAAGCAGGCCCATCTCGCAGCCGCGCAGTACGCGCAGGTTCAGGCGGCACTGACCAGCGAGAACGCCGAGAAGGCCACCGCGGCGCTCGACGGTCTGGCGAAAGACTTCGACAAATCCGCCTACACGCACGAGGCGCGCCTGCTGGTCGCCAAGTGGCACGTGGACCACGGCAAGTTCGACGAAGCGGCGGCGCTGCTGCGCACGGTGATGGACAATTCACCGGACAAGGAAGTGGCGCAGCTTGCGCGCCTGCGCCTCGCGCGCGTGTTGCTGCAGCAGGGCAAGCACGATGAAACTCTGAAGCTGCTCGACACCAAGACGGCCGGCGAATTTGCCGGGCGCGAACGCGAGATCCGCGGCGACGCACAAGTTGCGAAGGGCGACATGGAAGCCGCGCGCGCCGAGTATGCGGCGGCGCTGGCCGGCGGCGATGCCCAGATCGATCGGCCACTGATCGAACTCAAGCTGCAGGAAGCGGGCGGCACGACGCCTGCCGCGAAGCCTGCGCAACCGACGCTTCCAGTCGAGAAATGAACATGCCTCTCAAAGTCTCTGGCACTCCTGCTTTGCGCGCCGGCTCGCGCCTCCTCGGCGGCGCTGTGGTGCTGGCCGCAATGATCGTCGTCAGCGGTTGCGACAAGGACAAGGATCCCGATCCACCGGCTCAGTTGACCAAGCTGGTCGACAAGCGCGACGTGAAGCAGTTGTGGGGTACGGGATTGAGCGGCAAATCCGAACGCCTGCGTCTTGCTCTGCGTCCTGCCGCCGTCGCCGGCGTCGTCTATGCGGCGTCGCACGACGGCGAAGTGATCGCGATGGCCGCGCAGTCCGGCAAACGCAACTGGTCGGTGAAGACCAAGCTGGCGCTGTCGGCCGGTCCGGAAGTCGGCGCAGGCTACGTGGTGCTGGGCTCCAGCGACGGCGACGTGATCGCACTCGACGCCGCGACCGGCGCGCAGCGCTGGAAAGTCTCGGTGAACAGCGAAGTGCTCGCACGGCCGCTGGTGGCGAACGATCTGGTCGTCGTCCGCACCGTCGACGGCCACATCGAGGGATTGTCCCTGACCGACGGCGCGAAGCGTTGGGCCGTGGACGAACAAGTGCCGCGCCTGACGTTGCGCGGCACCGCGCCGCCCGTGCTTGCCGGCGACAAGATCATTGCCGGTTTCGACAGCGGCAAGGTGCTCGCCATCGACGTGCGCAACGGCGACGTGTTGTGGGACGCCATCGTGAACGCACCTCACGGCCGCACCGAACTCGAACGGCTGGCGGACATCGATGCGCCGGCGCACGTCGCGGGCGACGACATCTTCGTCGTCGGCTTTCAGGGGCGGGTGGCCATGCTGGCACTGGATTCGGGCCAGATCTGGTGGGCGCGCGATGCGTCCAGTTACCGGGGCTTCGCCATGGACGACGACAACATCTACCTGACCAACGCCGACAGCGTCGTGATCGCGATGAATCGCGGCGACGGCACGGTGCTGTGGGAGCAGGGCGGACTGCGGCGCCGTGGCCTGACCGCTCCCGCCATCGACGGCGACTCCATTCTCGTCGGCGACTTCGAAGGTTTCCTGCACTGGCTGGACAAGTCCACTGGCGAAATCGTGGCGCGCCACAAGACCGACGGCGAACGCATCACCAACGCCGCGGTGGCGGACGACGGCCGCACCTTCATCCAGACCGACTCCGGCAAGCTGCTGGCGTTCAAGTCGTCCTCGAAGGTGGTGCGCACCGCCGCTGCCGGCAAACGTGCTTCCGAGCCTGCAAAAGAGCCGCAGCCGGCCGCGGAACCGGCCGTAGCACCCGCCGCCGAACCCGCACCGGCTGCGGAGCAGGCGCCGATACCGAAGGAATGAGCCGGCGGATGTGACACTATCCGCGGCCCGTCACTTCCCCAGCGCGCGCAGCCAGCTTTCCCATGCTTCCCGTCATCGCCCTGGTCGGCCGGCCGAACGTCGGCAAGTCGACCCTGTTCAACGTGCTCACTCGCTCGCGCGACGCGCTGGTCGCGCCGTTGCCCGGCCTGACGCGTGACCGCAATTACGGCTACGGCAAACTCGGTCCGATTCCCTACATCGTCGTGGACACCGGCGGCCTCGTAGCCGAGGCGCAGGGCATCGAAGAGCTGATGGCGAAGCAGACGATCCGCGCCATCGAAGAAGCGACGCGCGTATTGTTCATGGTCGACTCGCGGCAGGGCCGCACCCCGCAGGACCAGTTCGTCGCGCAGATGCTGCGCAAGATGGGCAAGGACGTCATCCTCGTCGCCAACAAGGCCGAAGGACTGGAGCCGGAACACGCCGGCGCGGATTTCTATCAGCTCGGCTTCGGCCAGCCGCAGACGATTTCCGCCGCGCATGGCGATGGCATGAACGCGCTGCTCGATCGCGCGCTCGACGGGTTCACTGTTGCCGAAGGCACGGGCGCATTCGAGGATCTCGGCATCAAGGTTGCCGTCATCGGCCGGCCCAACGTCGGCAAGTCCACGCTCATCAATCGTCTGCTCGGCGAAGACCGGCTGATCGCGTTCGATCAGCCCGGCACCACGCGCGACGCCGTGTTCGTGCCGTTCGAGCGCAACGGCCAGAAATACACGCTCATCGACACCGCGGGCGTGCGCCGCCGCGCGCGCGTCGAGGAAGCCATCGAGAAGTTCAGCGTCATCAAGGCGCTGCAGGCCGTGGATTCGGCCAACGTGGTGATCGGCGTGATCGACGCGCACGACACCGTCGCCGAACAGGACGCGACGCTGTTCGGCATGGTCGCCGAGCGCGGCCGCGCGCTGATTCTCGCCGTCAACAAATGGGACGGCATTCCCACCGACAAGCGCGACGAAATCCGCACCGGCCTGGACTTGCGCCTGCCGTTCCTGGATTTCGCGCCCATCCATTTCATTTCCGCGCTGCATGGCAGCGGCGTCGGCGACCTGGTCGGGGCGGTCAATTCAGCCTATGCGGCCGCCATGAAAGACCTGCCGACGCCGGAGCTGACGCGCGCGCTCGAAATGGCGATGCAGCAGCATCAGCCGCCGTTGATTCGCGGCCGGCGCATCAAGCTGCGTTACGCGCACCAGGGCGGGCGCAATCCGCCCATCATCGTCGTGCACGGCAATCAGGTTCAGCACATTCCGGATGCCTACAAGCGCTACCTGGCGAACACGTTCCGCAAGCAGTTCAAGCTGGACGGCACGCCGGTGCGGATGGAATTCCGCTCGGAAGCCAATCCGTTCAAAGGCAAGCGCAACCCGCTCACGCCGCGGCAGGTGAAGAGCCGCAAGCGGCTGATGCAGCGGGTCAAAAAGTAATCGCAGCATCGCGTATTGATCTTGTAACCGTGCTGCCGGCATGCGGCATGATCCGATAACCCGAACCTGCGGCGAGCGAACCCGGAGCGAATCAATGACCTCCGCCCGAAAAATTCTCAAGCTGGACCAGCCGTTTGAAATGCAGCGCGGCGGCGCCCTGCAGCACCTGGAAGTCGCCTACGAAACCTGGGGTGACCTGGCGTTCTGCGCGGACAACGCGATCATGATCTTCACCGGGCTGACGCCGTCGGCGCATGCCGCATCCTCCACCGAAGACCTGACGCCGGGCTGGTGGGAAGACATGATCGGGCCGGGCCGGCCCATCGACACGCGCCGCTACTTCGTCATCTGCGTCAATTCGCTCGGCAGCCCGTTCGGCTCGACCTCGCCGGCATCGATCAACCCTGCGACCGGCAAGCCGTACCGCCTCACGTTCCCGGTACTCACCGTCGAAGACATTGCGCGCGCCGGGCATGAAGTCGCGAAGTCGCTCGGCGTGCGCCAGCTCGCGGCCGTCGTCGGCCCCTCGCTCGGCGGCATCACGGTGCTGGCTTACTGCGCACTGTTTCCCAACGCCGCGCGCAGTGTCATCACGATCTCGGCCGCGGCGCGGTCGACGCCATTTGCGATTGCGCTGCGTTCGCTGCAGCGCGAAATCATTCGCCGCGATCCGGCGTGGCACGAGGGCAATTACGAAGCCGGGTCCATGCCCGTCACCGGCATGCAGCTCGCGCGCAAGCTCGGCATGATCACTTACCGCTCGGCGCAGGAATGGGCGGTGCGCTTCGGCCGCGAACGCGCCAATGCCGAGCGCAAGCCCGGCGATCCGTTCGGCATCGATTTCGAGGTGGAGTCGTACCTGGAAAATCACGCCGCGAAATTCACCGGCCAGTACGATCCGAACTGCTACCTGTACATCTCGCGTGCGATGGACCTGTTCGATCTCGCCGACCATGGCGGCTCGGTCGCCGAGGCGCTCAAGCGCTTCACGGTGGATCGCGCCCTGGTGATCGGCGTGGAAACGGATCTGCTGTTTCCCATCGAGCAGCAGCAGGAACTGGCGGAGGGCTTGAGCTTGGGCGGGCGCGAAATGCAGTTCGCGCGCATGCCTTCATTGCAGGGTCACGATGCGTTCCTGGTGGATATGGATCGCTTCCGGCCGGTGATCGGCGACTTTCTCAAGAAGCTGTAAGGAACAAGTTCGGGTCCACCATCGCGCGATTCAGCGCGACGCCCCAGTGCAGGTGCGGCCCGGTGACGCGCCCCGTCGCGCCCACCGTGCCGATCACGGCGCCCGCCGCGACGACGTCGCCGGCCTTTACCGCAATGCTGTCGAGATGGCAGTACATGGTCACCAGCCCGAAGCCGTGATCGATGTAGACGGTGTTGCCGTTGAAAAAGAATTCACCCACCTCCACGACCTTGCCGGCGGCCGGCGAATGAATGGGCGCGCCCTTCGGTGCAGCGATGTCCATGCCCGAGTGCGGATTGCGCGGCTGGCCGTTGAAGATGCGGCGCGAGCCGAACGAATCGGAGCGCACACCCTCGACTGGCGCGAGCAGCGACAGGGCGGGGGTGCCGGTCTCACTGAACTTCGACAGCGCGGCGTCCGAGCGGGCCTGCTCTTGCGCTATACGCTGCAGATCCGCCGGGTTCGGGTCCACTTGCCGCTGGTTCTTGATCGTCAGCTTCTGGGTGCGATAGCGCTTGTCCGCGACGTCGAACGCGACATCCGTCGCGGCCTGTGCAATGCCGACTTTCAACTTGCGGGTGCCGGGCTTCGTGGCGAGCGGAATGCCCACGACCGCGATCCATTTATCGCTCTGGCGAATGACCGCGCAGCGGCGCCCGTCGAACACGACTCGCGGCGGTTCGTTGCCGCCGGGTACTTCGACGAATGCGATGCCTCCGGGCACGCGGCTCTCGACCGGCAGTGCGTGGCCAGTCGAGGCAAAGGTGGCGCAGGCGCTCATCAGCAGCAGCACTGCGAATCCGAAGGCACGATCGCGTCTCATGCTTTTCCTGGGACGTTGTCCGAGGCTGACGAATCATCCGCCGGGAAATTTTTCACGACGGTTGCCTGAACGCGCCCGCGGGCCAGCCGGGCTTGAATGGTTGCGCCTGCGCTGAGAACACTGGCATCGGTGGCGACGCGGCCGTTCGCATCGGTGACGATGGCGTAGCCGCGCTGCAGTGTCGCAAGCGGGCTGATTGCATCGAGCGTGCCTGCCGTCACCGCAAGTCTTGATCGCAAACCTTCGATCTGCGCGCGCAGTGCTGACGTGATTGCGGCACGCGCGACGTCCAAGCGTCCGCGTACTGCGGCCAGCCGCAATGCCGGTGATGCATGGCGCAAGTGCGCATTGAGTTGTGCCACATGCGCGCCGTGATCGCGCAGAGATTGGCGGGTGATGCGGATCAGCCGTTGTTCCAATTCATCCAGGCGTTGCGCACGCTGACGCAGTTCGACTCCCGGATGCAGTTGCGCGAGCCGGCGTTGCAGCCAGGTGAACCGATCGGTGCGTGCCGTTTGGCCGCGCCGCAGCGCCATTGCCAGGCGCCGCGCCAACAGCGAAAAATTTCGCGACCATTCGTTGCAATCCGGCGCCACCAGTTCAGCGGCGCCGGACGGGGTTGGCGCACGCACGTCCGCGACGAAATCCGCGATGGTGAAATCCACCTCGTGGCCGACGCCGCTGACCAGCGGGATCGTGCAGTCCGCGATGGCGCGTGCCACCACTTCCTCGTTGAACGACCACAAATCCTCGAGCGAGCCGCCGCCGCGCGCCAGAATCAGCACATCGCATTCGGCGCGCGCCGCTGCGAGCCGGATTGCCGCGGCGATCTGCGCCGCCGCGGTCGCGCCTTGCACGGGCACCGGATACAGCAGCACCGGGATCATGCGGAAACGCCGCTGCAGTATGTGCAGCACGTCGCGAATCGCAGCGCCGGTCGGCGAGGTGATGACGCCGATGCGCCGTGGCAGAGAAGGCAGCGCCCGCTTGCGCTCCGTTGCGAACAACCCTTCCGCGGCCAGCTTGGTCTTGAGCTGATCGAAGCGCCGGCGCAATGCGCCTTCGCCGGCTTCCTCCATCGAGTCGGCCAGGAACTGATAATCGCCGCGCGCCTCGTACAGGCTGACTTTGCCACGCACCAGTACGTGCATGCCGTCGCGCGGCGTAAAGCGGGTGTGGAGATTGCGCTGCCGGAACATCGCACAGCGCAATTGCGCCGACTCGTCCTTGATCGAGAAGTACCAGTGCCCGGACGACGGCCGGGACAGGTTCGACAGTTCGCCCTCGATCCACAGGGCCGAGAAGCCGCGCTCCAGCAGCGTACGCGCCTCGCGGTTCAGCCGCGTCGGCGTGTAGATATCCCGCTCGGGCGCCGCCGGCTTCGGGGCGGGCGCCGCAGGTGCGGGATCGAGGTCGGCAAACAGATCGGCCATGGGAACCTGTCGAAGCGGCGGTACACGAAGGCGTTAGTCTGGCGGCGTTGGCTGCAGCGGGCAACCCGCGACCGTCGCCGGTGTTTACACCAGCCGGGCGTACCGCGTACACTGCCGGGCTTTAATTTTGAAAGCCACAAAGGCGAGTGCCATGCGTATCCTTCAGGAAGCGCTCACCTTCGATGACGTACTCCTGGTCCCGGCGTACTCCAACTTCCTGCCGCGCGATGCCGACCTGAGTACGCAGTTGACGCGCTCGATCAGGCTGAACCTGCCTGTGCTGTCCTCGGCCATGGACACGGTTACCGAAGCACGACTTGCGATCACCATGGCCCAGGAAGGCGGCATGGGCATCGTGCACAAGAACATGAGCATCGAAGCCCAGGCGCGCGAAGTGTCGCGGGTGAAGAAGTTCGAAAGCGGCGTGATCCACGATCCGATCACCATCACTCCCGAACGCACCATCCGCGAAGTGCTCGAGCTGACGCGCGCCAAGAATATCTCGGGCGTGCCCGTGGTCGTCGGCTCACGCGCCGTCGGCATCGTCACGCACCGCGACCTGCGCTTCGAAACCCAGCTCGACGCGCCGGTATCCACGGTCATGACGCCGCAGGAGCAGCTCATCACCGTGCGCGAGAACGCGCCGAAGGACGAAGTGCTCGCGCTGCTGCACAAGCACCGCATCGAGAAGGTGCTGGTCGTCGATCAGAACTTCAACCTGAAAGGCATGATCACGGTCAAGGACTTCCAGAAGGCCACCGAATTTCCGCGCGCGTCGAAGGACGAACGCGGCGCACTGCGCGTCGGCGCGGCTGTCGGCACGAGCGCGGATACGCTGCAGCGTGCTGCCGCGCTGCGCGAAGCCGGTGTCGACGTCATCATCGTCGACACGGCGCACGGCCACTCCGAAGGCGTGTTGGAAATGGTGCGCAACATCAAGGCAGCCTGGCCTGACCAGCAAGTGATCGGCGGCAACATCGTCACGGCCGAAGCGGCGCTGGCGCTCGTCGCGGCAGGTGCGGACGGCGTGAAGGTGGGCATCGGTCCAGGTTCGATCTGCACCACGCGCATCGTCGCAGGCGTCGGCGTTCCGCAGATCACGGCGGTCGCGAATGTCGCGGCCGCGCTGAAGGGCAGCGGCATTCCGCTGATCGCCGACGGCGGCATCCGCTTCTCGGGCGACATTGCCAAGGCGCTGGTCGCGGGAGCGCATTCCGTCATGATCGGCGGCCTGTTCGCCGGCACCGAAGAATCGCCCGGCGACGTCGAGTTGTATCAAGGCGCGTCGTACAAGTCTTATCGCGGCATGGGTTCGCTTGCTGCGATGGCGCAGTCGCACGGCTCCAAGGATCGCTATTTCCAGGACGCGACCGCGGAGCTGGAAAAGCTGGTGCCGGAAGGCGTCGAAGGTCGCGTTCCCTACAAAGGCTCGCTCGTGCAGATTCTCCACCAGCTCGCCGGCGGCCTGCGCGCGGCGATGGGCTATACCGGCAGCCGCACGATCGAAGAGCTGCGCACCCGGCCGTCGTTCGTGCGCATCACCGGCGCGGGCATGCGCGAAAGCCATGTGCACGACGTGTCGATCACCAAGGAAGCACCCAACTACCGCGGTGGTCGCTAATTCCGGTCCCCTCCCCCGTGAAACGGGGGAGGGTTAGGGAGGGGGCGTCGGGCGTCGATAGTTTCGGCAGATTTTTCGTCACCTTGCTTCGCAGAGGTCATTGCGTGAATGCTCAGTCGGCGCCCGCCACGTCATCGCTTCAATCGCCGGACATTCACGCCCATCGCATCCTGATCATTGATTTCGGCGCGCAATATACGCAGCTGATCGCACGCCGCATCCGCGAAAGCGGCGTGTACTGCGAGATCCATCCCTGGGACATGACGGACGACGACGTGCGCAAGTTCGGCGCGCGCGGCATCATCCTGTCGGGCGGCCCGGAATCGGTGACCGATGCCAAGCCGCCGGTTGCGCCGCAAGCCGTCTTCGAGATGAACGTGCCGGTGCTCGGCATCTGCTACGGCATGCAGACGATGGCGCAGCAGCTCGGCGGGCGCGTCGCAGCGAGTTCACATCGAGAATTCGGTTACGCGCAAGTGACCGCCGCTGCACCTTGCCGCTTGCTCGATGGATTCCGCGACCACAGCGATGCGCAAGGCCGGGCGCTGTTCGATGTGTGGATGAGCCATGGCGATCGCGTCGAGCAAGTGCCGCCGGGTTTTATCGCCACCGCGTTCACGAACAACGTGCCGCTTGCCGGCATGGCTGACGAATCCCGCCAGTACTACGGTGTGCAGTTTCACCCCGAGGTCACGCATACGCTGCAGGGCGCGCGCCTGCTCGAACGGTTCGTGCGCGAAATCTGCGCCTGCGAAGCGCGCTGGGACGCGGGCAACATCATTGCGGATTCCATCGCGCGTGTGCGCGAACAAGTGGGTCGCGATCACGTGTTGCTGGGCTTGTCGGGCGGCGTGGACTCTTCAGTCGTCGCAGCACTGCTGCACAAGGCGATCGGCAGCCAACTCACCTGCGTGTTCGTGGATCACGGCTTGCTGCGCCTGAACGAAGGCGATCAGGTGATGGAAACGTTCGCGAAGCACATGGGCGTACGCGTGATTCGCGTCAACGCCGAGGATCGCTTCCTCAACGCGCTAAAGGGCGAGACCGACCCGGAGCGCAAGCGCAAGATCATCGGCCGCCTGTTCATCGAAGTCTTCGAAGAGGAATCCGCGAAGTTCCACGGCATCCGCTGGCTGGGCCAGGGCACGATATATCCTGACGTGATCGAATCCGCGGGTTCGAAGACGGGCAAGGCGCACGTGATCAAGAGCCATCACAACGTCGGCGGCCTGCCCGAGAAGATGAACCTGAAACTGCTCGAACCGCTGCGCGAGCTGTTCAAGGACGAAGTGCGCCGTCTCGGCGTCGAGCTCGGCCTGCCGCGCGAGATGGTGTATCGCCATCCCTTCCCCGGCCCTGGCCTGGGCGTGCGCATCCTCGGCGAAGTCACGCGCCAGTACGCCGAACTGCTGCGCAAGGCCGACGCGATCTTCCTCGAAGAGTTGTACAAACACGATTTGTACGATCGCACGAGCCAGGCGTTCGCGGTTTTCCTGCCGGTGAAGTCGGTCGCGGTGATGGGCGACGGTCGCCGCTACGACTACGTCATCGCACTGCGCGCGGTGGAGACCATCGATTTCATGACGGCGCGCTGGTCGCGGTTGCCGTACGAATTTCTCGATGAGGTCGCGCGGCGCATCATCAATGAAGTGCACGGCGTCTCGCGCGTCACTTACGATATTTCGGGCAAGCCGCCGGCGACGATCGAGTGGGAGTGAGCGGCGCAACGATGTGATTGATTGGTCCTGCCTATGAATCTGCTCGGCACCAGCTCTGTGTGGGTTTCCGAAGCGCCGAAGTCGTTCGGACTGGATTGGAGGGTGTGGGCTATTCGGTATGGAATCTTCCGTGATTGACGACCCTCCACCCCAATCCGAACTCATCCTCTACCAAACAGAGGACGGCCGCACACGCGTCCAGTGCCGGTTCGAGAACGAGACGCTCTGGCTCCCACAAGCGCTCATCGCGGATCTGTTTCAAGTGACGGTGCCGACCGTGAACGAGCATCTGAAGGGCATATATGCCGAGGGCGAGCTGCCGGCGGGTCGAACTATTCGGAAATTCCGAATGGTTCGACCCGAAGGAAAACGGCAAGTGACTCGGGACATTGATCACTACAATCTGGACGCCATCCTCGCCGTCGGATTCCGGGTGCGCAGCCACCGCGGTACGCAGTTCCGCCAGTGGGCTACGATGCGCTTGAGCGAGTATCTGGTGAAGGGCTTCACCATGGACGACGAGCGGCTCAAGAACTCGCCGGGCAAGGGTCAGCCGGACTACTTCGACGAGTTGCTGGAGCGCATCCGCGACATCCGCTCGTCGGAGCGGCGGTTCTACCAGAAGGTGCTGGATATCTACGCGACAAGCGTGGACTACACGCCTGATTCGCAGGCTTCGCAGCAATTCTTCGCGACAGTTCAGAACAAGATGCATTGGGCAACGCATGGCCACACCGCGGCTGAAGTCGTCGCGCAGCGAGTCGATGCGTCAAAGCCATTCATGGGCCTGCAAACAATCCGCCCTCAAGGCGTCGTGCGCAAGGACGATGTTGCGGTTGCCAAGAACTATCTGACCGAAGCCGAGCTGCAGGTGCTGAACCGCATCGTCAACCTTTACATCGAGTACGCGGAGCTGCAGGCGCTGGAGCGCAAGCCGATGACCATGCGTGGTTGGATTGCGAAGTTGGATGAGCTCCTGAAGGTTTCCGGGCGCGAGCTGCTGGACCATGCCGGAAACGTTTCCGCGGAAACGGCCAAGGCGAAAGCGGAGATGGAATATGCCAAGTACCGGGCGCAGCAGGATGCATTGCCCCGCCCGGTGGACGTGGATTTCGAGAATGCGGCGAAGGCGTTGAAGAAACTGCCGAGGACCAATATGCCCAAAGGAAGGACATAGCAATCGATGTGCGGTTTGCAGCGAGCGGGAGTTGATCTGCCTCATCGCGCGGGCAGGACGTTGCTCCAAGTCTCCGTCAGCACGTTCGCATCGCTCTGCAGGAAGCCGCGCAGCTCGGTGGGCTCCGTGGTTTTCAGTTGTTTGACCCGTACCGTCATGCGCCACGCGCCAGTGGCTTCGACGCGATAGGCGTTGCTCTCGACGATCTGTCCGTTGGCCGGCGCCGAGACGACGGCCTTCACGGTTGCTCCCGCAGGTAGGGCAGCCAGCGATGGCCCAGTGAAATCCACGATGAACTGCTGCTCGTTCTCGCCAAGTTCGGCGAAGCCGCGGCCGGCACGCGTCTGCACCACCCACGCGCCCGGTGGGCGCTGCATTTGCTGTGAGCCTTGCCAGTGCAGGCGGTACGCGATGTCGAGCGGCTGACCGGATGCGGGCAGCGTCTCCGGTACCCAGTACGCGACGATGTTGTCGTTGGTTTCGTCCGGCGTGCTCAACTGAACCAGTTCGACGCGGCCCGGTCCCCACGATCCCAGCGGTTCGATCCAGGCGCTCGGCCGCAGTTCATAGCGTGCCTCGCTGTCTTCGTAGCTGCTGAAATTCCGATCCCGCTGCATCAGGCCGAAGCCGCGCAACGTGCGCATGGAGAACGAAGTCGTGAGCGTGCGCTTCGGATTCAGCAGCGGACGCCAGATCCATTCGCCATTGCCGGTCGCCACCATCAGTCCGTCCGAGTCGTGCACCTCGGGGCGGAAGTCGGTTCGATGCGGCTGGTTCTCGCCGAACGCGAACATGCTCGTCAACGGCGCGATGCCTAGCGTCGCGACGCCGGCGCGCAGGAAAATCCGCGCACGCACTTCGATCACGGTCTCGACTCCAGGCCGGATGTCGAACTGGTACGCACCGCTGGCGCGCGGCGAATCCAGCAGTGCGTAAACGGTCAGAGCGGCGGCGTCGCCCGATGGTTTGACGATCCAGAACTCGGTGAAGCGGGGAAACTCTTCGGCCTGGCCGCCGACCGTATCGATCGCCAATCCACGCGCGGATAAGCCGTAGCGCTGGCCCGCGCCGAGCGCGCGGAAATAGCTTGCGCCGAGAAATACCGCGACCTCGTCCTTGTAACCGTTGTCGTTGAGCGGGTAGTGGGCTCGAAATCCGGCGAAGCCCACGTCGCCCCAGTTCTGCGGCGACAGCTTGTTCTTGCCATAGTCGAATTCGGCGCTGCTGTAGCGGATATGGCGCACGCCTTGCGCGGTGACTTCATTGATGCGCACCGGCTCGGTCTGGAACTTCCCGAGATGGAAGAACATCAGCTCGAAGGTGAGCTTGTCGGCGCGCCACAGGGCACGCTCGGGACGAAAGCGAATGTCCCGGTACTGGTCGTAAGACAGTGCTTGCAGCGCTGGCGGCGGTTTATGGTTGACCACCTGGTACGCCCGCTTTGCCTGGGCCTCAGCCTGCGCAGCGAGGTCATCGAAGCCGAACGCCTGCGCCGGATCGCTCTGCAATAGAACGGCCACCAGAGCCGCCAACGCCAACGCACCTTTCATATGTCGAATGCCTCGTTATTCCTACGGCTTCCTCCAGCCTCCCTTCCCGCGATTGCGGGGAAGGCAATGGATGGGGCCGCCTTATCCGGATCGGTTCGACCCGGTGTTTTGCCGCAGATGCTAACCATACCATCTGCGCCGCCCTGACTCGGCGCTGTGGTGCTGAAGCGGTGGCCGCTGCTACTCTGTATTCAATTTCTTCGGCTCAATCTACACCGCACCGCGCCTGACCATGTCATCGGAAGCATCGTTTTCAATTTCGGAGCAGGACGCGATTTTCATGTCGCGGGCGCTGGAACTCGCGCGCTTGGCGGAGGCTGCGGGCGAGGTGCCAGTTGGCGCGGTCATCGTCAAAGAGGGGAACATCATCGCCGAGGGCTGGAACCGCCCCATCAGCACCAGCGATCCGACCGCTCACGCGGAAATCGTCGCGCTGCGTGCGGCGGCGCAGGCGCTCGATACTTATCGGCTGCTCGATACGACGCTGTACGTGACGCTGGAGCCCTGCGCAATGTGTGCCGGCGCCATGGTTCACTCGCGAGTGCGGCGGGTCGTGTATGGCGCGACCGATCCGCGCGCGGGTGCCGCGGGATCGGTGTTCAACATCGTGCAGCACGCTGCGCTGAATCATCGCGTCGAGTTGACGGGTGGCGTGCAGGCGGAGGAGTGTGGCGCGGTGCTGCGGAATTTTTTCGCGGCGCGGCGCTGATCGATTCGAGCCGATCGATTCAGCAAGGGATGCGCCGATGTGCTACTCCGCTCAAATCAAGCAGCTGGCCCGCCGTCTGGTGCGCGAATTCGGGGTCTACCTGGATTACGAAGCGGCGGAACGAATCTTCCTGCGCCGCTTGGACGATCCGTCCGTGGTGATTTCGCGCGGCTTCGAAGCGAATTTCTACGATCCGCACAACGCGACCGAAGCGCGCATCCTCGATCTCATTCTCGAGCATCGCAAGCGTACTGCGTCCACGCTGGAAGCGGATCTCTTCAAGCAGAAAACGCGGCTCACCGTCGCGGATCGAAAGCTTGCCGAAGCGCTCGCCAACGGCAACACGCGTGTCAAAAGCATGCAGGAGGAGAAGCGCAAGGCGACCAACAACATCGCCTCGTTGACACGCCGTCTCGGCACTCTCCACAGCAACGAATGGCAGGCCGGCGATGACCGGATCTTCGCGAAGCATTTCGCCGGCGTGATCGTTCGCAAGGACGGCCGCAACGTGCTGACGCCGATGCGCTATCTGTGTCGACCCGCTGGCATGCCCGCGTCCTTCGACAAGACGCATGAAGGTGCCTACAACGCGCGGCGCGACAACATCGAACGTTTCTGGACGCGCCAGTTCGGCGCGACCCACGCGCTCGCGGTGTTCGATTCGTTTTTCGAAAACGTGCAGCGTGAAGTTGCGCCGGGCGGTCCGACCAAGAATGCGGTGCTGCATTTCGTTCCAACGCCGCCGCTGCCCATGCTGATCGCGTGCATCCACTCCCACTGGAGCGGTCCGGGTGAGCCCGACCTGGATAGCTGGGCGCTGATCACGGACGAACCGCCCCCGGAAATCGCCGCAGCGGGCCACGACAGATGCCCGATCAACCTGAAGCCCGAGAACGCGGAGGAATGGCTCACGCCGCAGGGCCGGACGCGCGCGCGACTCCAGGCGATTCTCGACGACAGGCAGCGGCCTTACTACGCTCATGAAGTGCTGGCGGCATAGCGGGGCCGCGCAGACCGCCGCCTGATCCCTGCGTTCAGGCCGCCCGCCGCCGGCAAATTCATCGACTTAGAAATTCGGGTTGCAGGCGCCGAAAAGACTGTATAGATATACAGCCATGCCGCCACCGCGGCAGGCCTTTTCCCGATAAATCCTGCTGGCAACCGTTGCTGGGCCCCCCATGTTTAGACGTCGCAAGATCCCTGCGCGGGCAGACATATTCGACGAACGAAAGTTGCCGGCCTGGCTGGTCGTGCACGACGCCTGGTACAACGTTCTGGAAGCGCGGGCGCTGCCCCCGGGCACGGATTTATTGCGCGTGTATCTCGTCGAGTTGCTGCGCTATCACGATGACGGCTGGCGGCTGAGTCAGTTCAGCGCCTTCGGCGCATATTTCTTCGCATCGAAGCGCGGCGAGCTCAAGCGACGCGTGTTCATCACCATCGATCATCCTGGCGGAGAGCCGCGCGTGTGGGTGTAAAGTCGTTCGACGTCGACGGTGTGTTCATACGCCAGCATGTCACTGCGCTGGTCATTGCTCGCCGCGGCCTCCATTGCCCGCGCCATCTTCGGAGCGGGGCTCATGGCCGCAGTACCGCCGGATGCCACTAGATTCGCTGCATCGTCCGCCGAGAATAGGTCTGCGTTCACGACGCGGTTGTTGCACTGACGTTCGTACTGCACGCAGGACACTGCTTCGACTGTGCTTGTTCGTTTGCGAGGGCGGCGCCGCATTTGGGGCATCTGTATTTCAGGAATCCAAGCACGAGGAGCGGAATCAGAAGAATGATCGGAGCTATTGCTCCGCATAAGGCACCCGCAGCTCCCCAGGGCCAAGGGTTGCGATTCTTGCGCTTGGCCAGCAACGCAAGTCCCACTGCGCCCAGGATCAGAAAGGCTACTCGGAGAATGAGTTCTTTTTCGTTCATGTATTTTTCCGTCAGTTGTCAACGTCGGTGTTAAGGCGCGCGCGTCTTTGCGCGTCGCGTGGATGGCTTTGTTGGGCAGACCTTCCAACCGCCATTGACGAGCGGAACAGTGGCGCAGCAAGGCCCTCCATCCTTGGCTTGTCCATCGATTTGAACTTCGAGAACAGCTCCTGGCGTGGCCAATGTCTGTTCTATGAGTTTCCAATTGATTCCAGCGGTCTTGATTTTCGCTCTTCGCGTCCAGCAAGTATTTTCTTGACCAGCCATTGTTCCGGAGTTGAGGTAGAGAAAGCGGTCACCCGGCTTTCCTTGGGCGTACGGGCCAAGCACATTCGGTGCGCCGCCCGCGTTGCGTTCCGAGACTCGAATGCTCAGATCGAATACCAGTGACTTGGCACTGACTTTCGCAGGCGCAAGCAACTCGTCCCTACCGCGTTGCATTGCAAAGGTGACGCCCAGCGGCGGCTCGACCAGCGCTACTCGTATTGGAAGTTCACGATCCATTCGTTATGCCTGCCGATTCTGAATTGCGGCTCGGCCAACGGTACCGTTCACGCGCCGCGTTTCTTGACGTGGTCGCGTGCGGCGGATTGTTCGGCAGGCATTTGAGCACAGAGGATTTCCTCAATACGAAACACGCACCCACTCGCGAAGCGAGATGATTCCATTGTCGATTTCAATGCACTCCATCGCCAGTAGTCGATTGATTGCCTTGTTGTACCCGGCGGTCGCTATAGCGGCGTCCGGGACTATGTCCATAAGCTTCCGCCAGTTAAGGAAGATGTTGCCGGGCTTCCTGGAAGTGCCACCTTCATCGCCGAAGGAACGCAACGTGATCATCTTGACCACGGGTGTTGGCTCCGTTGGTGGCGTCAGGCGAGCAAACGCCTGAATTGCCGCGTGAGCTGCATCCGTCTGGGAGTTCTCAACGCGGCGTAGAACCGCAGCGGCCAACTGGTGGATCTCGGCCTTCTTTGCTTCAAGCTGCCTGCTTGAACTAACCACGACTGTCTACATGCTCCATGTTGTCGTTGTCTGCCGACTTGGATATCGAACGCCTAAGGCAACGGGACCAACGGACCGCTATTGGCAGCCAAACTCTTGTTTTCCAGAGTTTGGGCCCGTTTTGGCTCACTTCATGGACGTCCGTGGACATCCCGAAAGCTTGAAAGTGGCGGAGAGGGTGGGATTCGAACCCACGTACACCTGTGAGGATGTAACTGGAATTCCAGTCCAGCGCCTTCGGCCGCTCGGCCACCTCTCCGTCAAGGCGCGCAGGTTACCGGGGCCGGCGCCTACAGGCAAACCCGGAACTGCGGCCGCTAGGCGAAGGCGATGCCGGCCGTCTGCAAGGCCTCGATCACCTGGCCGTGGAACTGCTTGGCAAAGGGTGTCAGAGGCAGGCGCAGGCCGTCTTGCATCAGGCCCATGCGCGCCAGTGCCCATTTGACCGGGATGGGGTTGGATTCCAGGAACAGGACGCGATGCAGGGATACTAGCGGCTCGTTGAGCTTGCGGGCCTCATCGGTGTCGCCTTGCAGCGCTGCGGCAATGGCCTGGCGCACCTGGCGGGGCGCTACGTTGGCGGTCACCGAGATCACGCCCTTGAAGCCGGCCAGTGTCGCTTCCACCGCAATGTCGTCGTCGCCGCTCAACAGCGTCATTTTTCCGCCCACCAGCGCGATCAACTGCCGGTTGCGCTCCATTGAGCCGCTGGCTTCCTTCAGACCGACGATGTTGGGCACGGAGGAGACCAGCCGCGCGACCGTGTCAGGCTGCATGTCGCAGGCGGTGCGGCCTGGCACGTTGTAGAGAATGATGGGAATGGCTACGGACTGGGCGACGGCCTTGTAGTGCTGAAACAGGCCTTCCTGGGTCGGCTTGTTGTAGTACGGCGTGACCAGCAGGCAGGCGTCGGCGCCGGCGGCCTTGGCGAGCTGTGTCAGTTCGATGGCTTCGCTGGTGGAATTCGCGCCCGTGCCGGCGATCACCGGAATGCGTTTGGCGGCCTTGGCGACCACGCGGCGCACCACTTCGATGTGCTCGTCGACGTTCAGCGTCGCCGATTCGCCGGTGGTGCCCACGGCCACGATGCCGTCGGTGCCGTTGTCGATATGGAACTGGACGAGGCGATCGAGCGCACCATAGTCCACCGCGCCATCCGCCTGCATGGGCGTGACGATTGCCACAATACTGCCGCTGAACATGAGATTCCTTTGAGCGATGAGGCTTTGGATCGTACTGGCGCGGTGCGGCGGCGTGCAAGCCAGTTCTGACAATCCCGCGATCGCGCGGAGTTCGCCGTACACAATAGATCGGCGCGGGGCGAGCCTGTACACTCACGGCCCGTCCACATAGCCTAAGTGAAAGATGCAATTTATCGTCATCAGTGCGCTCGGCAGCGATCGCACCGGCCTGGTCTACGACTTGACGCGCGTGGTGCTGGATTGCTCCGGTAACATCGTCGACAGCCGCATGAGCGCGTTCGGCAACGAATTCGCAATGCTGCTGCTGGTGTCCGGCAACTGGCACACGCTCGCGAAGCTGGAAACCGAGCTGAAGAAGCTCAGCGATTCCACCGGGATTACTGTGAGCCTGCGGCGTACCGAGCCGAAGCCGCAGCGCAAGGACGTCGTGACTTATTCGGTCGATGTGGTGTGCCTGGACCAGCCCGGCATCGTCTACAACCTGGCCGGATTTTTCAGCTCGCGTGGCATCGACATCGCGGAGCTGAACACGCGCAGCTATGCTGCCGCGCACACCGGCGCGCCCATGTTCGCGGTGCAGCTGGTGGTGCACATTCCGGCGAAGATTCATATTTCGGCGCTGCGCGAGGAGTTCATGGATCTGTGCGACCAGCTCAATCTCGACGCCATTCTCGAACCATTCAAGTCGTAGCCGCGAACCTGCTGCAGCAATGACCGCCAAAGTCAGCGTCGGTAAAAAACTTCCCGCCTTCGCGCGCCCCGCTACCGGCGGCACGACGTGGAAGCGCGCCGATGCCGCGGGCAGCAAGCTCGTGATCTATTTCTATCCGCGCGACAACACGCCGGGCTGCACCAAGGAAGGTGAGGCGTTCCGCGACCTGTATCCGCAGTTCAAGAAGGCCGGCGTGCAGATCGTCGGCGTCTCGCCGGACAGCCTGGCGTCGCACGAGAAATTCAAGCAGAAAATGAATTTTCCGTTCGAGCTGCTCGCCGACGAAGACCGCTCGGTGTGCATGCTGTTCGAGGTGTTCAAGGAGAAGAGCCTGTATGGACGCAAGTTCATGGGCGTGGAGCGCAGCACCTTCCTGGTGGATGCCACCGGCGTATTGCGGCAGGAATGGCGCAAGGTGAAAGTGCCCGGCCACGCCGAAGCGGTGCTCGCCGCGGCCAAGGCGCTATGACCCAGGTGTCGACGTCGACGTCCACCTCGACGTTGCTGGCGTGCCGTGACGCAATGACTTTTTCCGCCGCGATTTCTTCAATTCTCCGCTAGCGATCCCCCCAGCGAACATGCCCAAAGGCGATACCCCGGACACTCGCGCCGCGCGCACTCCACGTGATGGCAAGCGCTCGCAGCAGCGCCGCATATTCGTGCTGGACACGAACGTGCTCATGCACGATCCGTCGGCCATCTTCCGTTTCGAGGAGCACGACGTCTTCATCCCGATGATCGTGCTGGAGGAACTG
>Ga0307509_10000456_pt1 | contig 69060 bp, 62 predicted proteins | sample 10_EM_MG_FD_202245 | JGI IMG/M metagenome (GOLD analysis project Ga0307509, IMG submission 202245) | Populus trichocarpa ectomycorrhiza microbial communities from riparian zone in the Pacific Northwest, United States - 10_EM | ecosystem: Host-associated > Plants > Roots > Unclassified | place...
CCGACCTGCGCGCCGTAGACACCGGTACCGCCATAGGTGGTGCCGCCGACCGAATCGACGAGCACACCGCCGATGTTGTTGCGCTTGACCTGGTACTCGCCGCGGTTGGACGAGGCACCGTGTCCGGGCTGCGTCTCCATGCCGAACGCGACGTTCGGCGCCGCGTTGTTGAAGTCGCGCAGGTGCTCGACGTTGTAGCCGTTGTTGCCATCGGGGTTGAACGGGCCGGCGCGCTCGAGGTGCGAAGGCACGTAGTAGCTGGCCTGTGGGTGGTAGGCCACCATCCACTTCAGCGCTTCAACCGTCTTCAGGTGGCCACGGTTGCCGGTGCCGGCACCGGCCGCGGGAACGAGCTTCTGCGCCGTTGCGTTCCAGCTCGGATCGGCGGCGCTGTTGCTGCCGGGGACGGCGCACTGCCAGTTGTTGCCGATCGCCGAGCCGGTCACGTTGCCGCGGCTCGTGTCGGTGTCGCCGAGGTCGAAGCAGTAGTTCCACTGCGCCAGGGCCGTCGCGTTGCCCAGCGGCGTGTAGCGCGCGGTGAGTGGGCCGGGGGCGGTCGGCAGCGTGGCCCAGTCGAGTGCGTGCGGCATCTGCCCGGTGATCACCGACATCGACGAATGCTCGTGCCCGGCGACGACCGACTCCGTGCCGATGAAGAGCGGCACGTTCTTGTACGCCGAGAGGTACTCGAGCAACGGGTACTGGTACTCCTGGACCGACTGCCAGCGCCACATGTAGCTGGCACCGCCCGGGCCGTTGCCGTCGCCCTTGACGTTGGCGGCACCGACGCTGTTGGCCCAGGTTGTCGCGGGCCCTTGGATCGCGCCGTTCGCGTCCCTGACGACCGGGTAGGCTGGCGTGGCGAGCGTGTCGTCCTCGGCGAGCGTGCAATTGCGCGTGCCGCCGCCGTTGCCGTGGCCCGCCTGGACGAACCAGTCCAGACCGAAGGTTCCGTCAGTCTTGTCCGTGGCCTTCTTGACCAGCTTCTGCATCGAGATCGAACCGTCCGAGCAGGTCGTGTGGTTGTGGAAGTCGCCGGTCACGTATTGGCCCGATGTCTTGCCGCCGCCGGCCGTCGCGGTCACGGGGGCGACGCCAAGGCTGGTGGCGCTGATCGCCGCCACTGCGGCCAGGGCGATCTGGCTCTTGCTGAATCTGAGAGTCATAGCGAGGGCTCCTGTTGTCCGTTCTGTTTGTAGGGCTCGCTGCGAGACTGAGGCATGAAGGAGTTGGCCCAGGACTCGCAGACTCGATCGATGCTATGGAGCACCAGTGACGATCCGGTGACGGATCGGCGACACCGCACGGATATCTGAGAAAGACGGATCAGCGCGCCGCCGATGCCGTCTCGATTCGTTCGTAGTCGACATCCAGATCGGCGTTGACAACGCCACCCTTTTCAAAGACGAGCTTCAGCGGGTAGGTCCGAGCCAGCTCGACCGGATGGCGCAGGCCGAGCAGGCGGACGAAGCTGCCGTTCTCGTCGAGCGCCGAATCCATGCCCTCCCGAATCAGGAAGTCGACGCTCGGCCGTGCGCCCAGACCACCCATGTCGGCGGAACTGGCGATCGGGGTCTCGACGCCGATCAGGCGATCGGAGGCAGTGACCAGATCGAACTTCATGCACACGACGGCGAACGCATCGCCCTCCAGCGTCGCGCGAGTCCAGGGCTGCAGGATTCGCAAGCCAGTCGTCCAGAACTCGCACGCACGGCTGGCTGGCGAAACCAACAGGGCGCTCATCGCCAAGCCCGCACGGAGCACGCGGCGTCGGTGGATCAAAGGACTCATCAGGGGACCTCGTCGGAAGCGGTCAACGCTATCAATCCAACATGACAAGCACGTGACTGCAGATCGACGCAATGAGCTCTCGGGCGCTGCAAGCCCCCCGCCGCGGACACCCGCATCCACGGCCACGATCTTGCTGTTTCAATGAAATTCCATGTCCACCTTGCCGACTTTGATTTTCTGTAACCTCGTGGATTGGCGACGGACGCTGTCTGGAGAGCGACATGCCCATTGACCTGAATCACACGATCGTTCATGCCCGCGATCCGCAGGCGTCTGCGGCCTTCCTGGCGGAGATCCTGGGGCGTTCTGCGCCGGTCAGGTTTGGTCCCTTCCACGCCGTCGCGCTCGACAACGGCGTCACGCTCGACTTCATCCAGGCGGCCAGCCCGCTTGTCGTCGAGCACTACGCCTTCCTCGTCAGCGAAGACGAGTTCGACCAGATCTTCGGTCGCATCCGCACACGCGAGCTGCAGTACTGGGCCGACCCGGCGCACCAGCAGCCAGGCCAGATCAACCATCACGACGGCGGCCGCGGCGTCTACTGGAACGACCCCGACGGCCACTACCTCGAGATCATCACGCGGCCCTATGGCAGCGGTGGCTGACTGAGTGCTCGATCGGCCGAGATGAAGGTCAAGAAGATTGCACTCGGGTTGTTTGCCGCTCTCGCAGCGGTCGGGCTCGCTGGCTGGTTCAGCCTCGACAAAGAGACACGAGGGTTGCTGGCGACGTTGCCAACCAACCGCGACGTTCTGTTCTGGAGTCAGCCGCAGCGCGATGCGGCATTTCGTGCGCTCGATCGGGTGCCCATTCTGGCCAAGTCGCGGCCCGTGCCGGCCGGCAGCACACCGATGCAGTTGCCGGCAGGCCCACCGCTGCAGCTCGGATTGGACGTTGACGCCTACATGGCAGGCCAGCGCAGCGCGGCCCTGCTGATCGTGCACGACGGCAAGCTGCGCCTGGAGCGGTACGGCCTGGGCTTTGACAGCAGCGGCCGCTGGACCAGTTTTTCGGTGGCCAAATCCATCACGTCGACGCTGATGGGCGCAGCCATCCGCGACGGCTACATCCGCAGCCTGGATGACAAGGTCAGCGACTACATCCCGCAGATGAAAGGCTCGGCCTACGACGAGGTCAGCATCCGCCAGCTCCTGACCATGACCTCGGGGGTGCGGTGGAACGAGGACTACGCCGACCCGAAATCCGACGTGGCGCAGTTCAACAACCACCAACCCGAGCAAGGCGTCGATGCATTGGTGAGCTACATGCGGCGGCTGCCCCGCGAGGTGCCGGCCGGAACGCGCTGGCACTACAGCACCGGTGAGACCAATCTCGTCGGCGTGCTGCTCGGCGAGGCCACGAAGAAGCCCTTGGCGACCTACCTGTCCGAGAAGATCTGGGTGCCCGCCGGCATGGAGCAGCAGGCCACCTGGGTACTCAGCCGCAGCGGGAAGGAGATCAGCGGCTGCTGCATCCAGGCCTCCTCACGAGACTTCGCTCGTTACGGGCTCTTCGTCCTGAGCGGTGCCCGCGTGAACGCGCAAAGCATCGTGCCGGAAGGCTGGCTGGCCGACGCCACAACGGCGCGCACCGACATCGGCCGGCCCGGGCGCGGCTATGGCTACCAGTGGTGGACGTACACGGACGGCTCTTTCGCTGCACGCGGCATCTTCGGTCAAGGCATCTTCATCGACCCGAAGCGCAAGCTCGTGATCGCCTCCAACGCCGACTGGGCCGCAGGCGCGAGCGACCGTGTCGCCAGCGAGGCGCGCGAGGCGTTCTACCGCGCGGTGCAAAAGGCCATCGACGACGAGGCTGCAGGTCTGCCGAGCGCCACCCGGTGAACGACGCTCAAGCCACTGCGCTGGTGTCTCCCACATCCACCACGAGCTGGCCGTGGCTCGCACTCGCCAGCATCGCGGCCACGTCGTGCAGCGACACCCGTGCGGCGCCGCGGCGATAGGGATTGGGTTCCACGTCGAACGCGAGCGGCCGGCCATCGAGCTGCAGCGATCTCACGCCGCAGCCCGTGCCCCGCACGCGATAGACGATCTCGAGATCGTGCCCGAGCAAGGTGGCGCCCACGCGCATGCCGTCGAGCGCGGCCGGCAGCACCGGGTCGATCAGCAGCGCCTCCGCCTCCAGGCGCAGGCCGAACAGATGCCGCACGACGAGCCCGAACAGGATGCCGGCGCCGCTCGAATACACGCGCCAGCCGCCATCGAGGTTGATCGTGCCGAGCCGCACGCGCTCGTACTCCGCGATGGCCTGGTAGCGGTCGGCGAAGGCGGCATCCGAACTCGAGTAATAGCAGTTCGACGGCCGCAGGCTCGCCGTGGGCACGATCTCGCTCAAGCCGATCGGGTTGGCCTGGCACAGCGCGTGGAAGAAGCGCTCGGCGTCGCCGACGTGCGCCAGCGCCTGGGCGTAGCGCAGGTGGGCGTGCATGTACATGAGCCCGATCTCGCGCCCGAAGAAACTGGCGCTCTCGGCCCGTTGAAACTGCCGCTGCAAGCCGCCGTGGTACGGCAGCGGCCGGTCGAACAGGCGCACGCCGTCGGGGCCGCTTAAGTGCTCGTCGATGAGGCGCAGGTGATGCCGCATCTGCGCGGCATCGAACAAGCCTTCGAGGATCGCGTGAATCATCGCCAGCAGGCTGTAGCGCACGCCGGTCGTCTGGTCGCGCGGGTGCAGCAGATAGCGAACGGCGCTGTCGGCGCCATCGGCCCCGCGTTCGCCGAACAGCGCGTAGCCGGCGAGCACATCGTCCACCAGCAACAGGCGCAAGAAGTCAGCGCGCACCGCGACCGCCTGGCGTTCGAGCCGCGCTGCCGCGGGCGTGCGGCCGACGCGGCGCAGCGCACGCGCCAGCGTGGTCAAGGTCTGGTAGTGCAGCGTCACGGTCCAGGCGCTGCACATGTGTTCGCGCATCGAAGCGTCGGCGGGCTGCAGCGAATCGTTCCAGTCGCCATGGCCGTAGGCGGCCAGCGCGGTGCCGGCGATGGTTCGTTTGCGCGTCAACGCGAGCGCGCGCAGGACGTGCTGCCACACGCTGTAGGCGGCACCGGGATGTGACCCGCGCCTCGGGAAGAACGGCACGCGCTCGTCGAGGATGGCGGCATCGCCGCTCGCGATCAGGTACTGGGCCAGTGCCAGCACAGGCCAGAAGACGATGTCGCCGTGCGAATCGCCGGCGCGGATCGCCGCGTCGCGCTCGAAAAACATGAACCACTGCGGCCAGTCGCCGTCGGTTCGCTGCGCCTTCATCACGCGCAAGAGCAGCTCGCGCATCGGCTCGGTGTGACCCTGCGCGAGCAGCAGCTCGACCGGGCCTTGGCAGACATCGCGCGTGCCCCAGCCCCCGCCCGAGAACTGCTCGAGGCCGCGCGGCGCGAGGTAGTGGACGAGTGCGTTCTGGCGCAGCCAGGGCATCAGCGCCATCAGGCGTGCGAGACGCGCACTCAACGCACTGCCGACAGGTGCGTCGGCTTGGAGCATCGAGCCCAGACGTTCCGGCGCCATCGCGGCCGCATCGGCGGCCGGCACGTCGGGCCCACCGCTGACGAATCGGCCGAGCAGCGTGAAGCGGGCGGCGCGCGCCGGCGCGGTGGTCAGCGTCAGGTACGGAAGCTCACGCGCCACGTCATCGAGGAACAGCGTCTCGTCGCCGCCGACCTGCTCGATCGCGGTGTCGCTCGACGGCTCGATGCGCCAGTGACCCTGCGGGAAGCGCTGCCCGAGCTCGCTTTGCGGTGCCGGCGCGAGCAGCACCGCGAGGCCGTCGCGCTGCCAATGCACGCGCCCCGGCGTGCTGCCGTCGTCGCCGTTGAGCGCGACATGCAGGCAGACGAGACAACGCATCGCGGGCCCGTCGATGACCTCCACGTCCAGGCTGAAGGCATGCGGCTCGCTGTGCGCCCAGCTGCGCACGTCGATGCGGCCGCCGGCATGGCGGTAGATCCAGCGGCACGCATCGGGAACCATCTCGAACGCCGAGGGTTGATCCAGCAGATGCCAGGAGCCGTCCACTTCGACGAAGACGCGCAGGCCCTGCGAACGAAACAACCCGAGGTAGCCGCGCACGGTCGACAGACAGCGGTTGATGCTGACGTGGCCTTGCGTGAGCATCGAGTGGAACACGCCGCCCATCCACACGGTCGAGGTGAGCGCGCTCTCGTCGGGCACGGGCAGCGTGCCGGTGCGCAGCACCTGGCCGTGCGGGCGCAGCACCGCCAGCTCCTTGGCGCGCAAGGCGACGTGGCCATCCTCACCGCGGAAGAAGCTGAGCGGGCGCCCGTCGGCAGCGCGCTCGACATGGCGCCGCTCGGCACCGAACAGCGCATCGAGCGCGGCATCGTCCAGGTCCAGCACCGGCAACAGCGGGGCCGTCGCAAACAGGTTCGATGCGGGTGGCACGTCGGGCCGCACGACCCGCCAGGACGGCGCCTGTGCCTCGGGCAACGCGAGCGTCGCATCGACGAAGGCCAGATCGTCCGGCGACGTGGCTTGGCGGTGGTCGGCCTGCAAGCCGCCGAACCAGCCCCGCTCGACCGACTCGTCCGGTGCGAGTTCACAGGCCGCGTCCTGCAGCGCCGCCATCGCGTGCTCGTGCTGCAGCCGTGTCGCGGGCAAGCCCTGCGTCAGACCCGGCTCGGGCAGGCCCGCACGGCTGGCCAGGCCATGCACCTGCAGCGCGTCGGTCGCATGGGCCACGCCACGGTTCAGCGATCCGATGACACACCACGGATGCCGTGTGCCCACCGCCTGGTTCTGCCGCGATGCGAGCACGGTCCCGCGCTCGGCATGCACGAGCGGCGTGTGGTCGATGTACTGGCTGACGTAATACTCGTTGAGTCGCACGGCCGCGTACGGTGCGAGCGCGAGATCTTGCAGGTACAGCAAGTCGACACGCACCGGGTCGGCGCCGGCGTTCTCGACGCGCAGGTGCCAGAACCACGCCGGCGCACCGGCCGCGAGCCGCAGCGCCACGCGGTAGCGCAGCCCTTGCCATTCGCCGGCGCCTTCGAGCTCGCCCGCAGTGGCATCGATGTGCCAGCGTGTCGGGCTGCGCGGCCCGAGCAGCGGTGTGGTCTCGACGGTCGGCCCGAGACGACGCAACACCAGGTTGGCGGGGCCGCCTTCGAGCGCATTGCCGACGAACAGGTTCACGACGATGTCGCCGAAAGCCAGACTGCGCAAAGCGCCGTTGTCGTGGCATTCGACGCGCAGTCCCGACGGGCTCGTCCAGCCCATCACAGGCGGTAGCTTAGGAACGGTCATGGGCGGACGGACCCGATCGCGCGTCGGGCGCTTCATGGCGAAGCGCACAGTGTGCCTCTTCCGGTTCGCAGGGTTGCGCGCCCGGTGAAGCCACCGGTGCAGATCACTTCAATTCCCCCGACAACCGCTTACACTTGGCTCGCGCGCAAGACTCGACCCCGGCCACGGCGGGCCCTCCTCACAGCACAAGCCTGCATGACCCCGCGAACGCGAGTCCAATATCTCAAGCGAACGTATTGCGGATCAGGAAGACTCTGTCATGGATTCCCTTGCCACTTCTGAAGTCGTAGGGGCGAGTCCGGCGCGGCGCTGGCTACTGACCCGCGCGACCGGGCTGGTGCTGTTGGCGTTGGGCACGACAGCGGCGCCTGCGGCGACGGTACTGCGGCTGGCGCGCCTCGAGAACATTCCTGACCAATTCGTCGGCGGCGAAATTCTCAAGGCTGTCTACCAGCGCCTGGACATCGCCGTCGAATTCGTCGACTTGCCCGCCAAGAGGGCACTCGCTGAATCGAGCCTGGGGCGCGTGGATGGAGAGGTGCACCGAATCCTTGCGGTGCAGAGCGAATTCCCGTCGCTGATCCCGGTGCGGCCTTCGATCAACTACATCGAACCGTCGGCCTTCGTGAAGCAGCGCGACTTTCGGGTCGACGGCTGGAACTCGATCGCCGCGTATTCGATCGGCATCGTTCGCGGGGTCGGCTCCTCCGAGCGCGGAACGAACGGGATGAGCAAGGTCGAGGCCGTCGCCTCGATGGATCAGCTGATGCAGATGCTCGCCAGCGGCCGGATCGACGTGGCGGTCAACGATCGGTTCAGCGGCGTCCTGATCAACAAGAAGCTGCGTCTCGACTCGGTGGTTCGGCCGCTGTCACCAGCGCTGGAGCGCATCCCCCTGTACCACTTTCTGCACGAGCGGCATCGCGATCTCGTGCCCCGTGTGGAGAAGGTCCTTCGCGAGATGGAGGCCAGCGGCGAACTCGAGCGCCTGCGCCAGGAGATCACGCTTCGGATGCTTCAAGACGCCGAGAGGTGAGCAGTGCCAACCAACCGAGCCTGGATGCGTCGGTCCTTGCCGTGGGGGATTGATGTCTGATGCAGCTTGGGGCGGCGTGCGCCACGCCTTGTTCAACGGCAATGGCCTGGCCAAGCGCTTGCTGATTGCGGTGGTTTTGTTCAGCTCGTTGGTCACGACCGTCATCACGGCCGTCGATCTCTATGGCGACTACCGGCGCGATTTGCACGAGATCGACAGTGCGTTCCGTTTCATCGGTTCCAGCTACGCGCCCTCTCTGGCGCACAGCGTGTGGCAGTTCGACGGCGAGGCGGTGCAAAGCCAGTTGGAGGGTTTGCTGCGCTTGCCCGACATCGAATCCGCCCGCATCGAGATCGATGGACAGACGCGTTGGTCGGCCGGCCGCGCCGAGTCGGAGCACCGCCGGCAGGCCACGGTAGGCCTGACCCACGAGCAAGCGGGCCGCGCGGTCACGATCGGAACGCTGCATGTCGTGGCCAGCGTCGACAGCGTGATCGCACGCGTGTGGAGCCGGCTCGTGACCGCGCTCGTCGGCAATGCCGTCAAGACTGCGCTGGTGGCGGTGTTCCTGCTGCTCGTGTTCCAGTACATGGTGACCCGGCATCTGGCCAAGGTGGCCGGCTATGTTCACAACATTGATCCGCTGCAGACGGGGTCTGCCGATGATCAAGCCCTGGTTCTCGATCGCCGCGCCAAGGGTCGCTGGCGCCCGGACGTGCTCGACACCGTGGTCGCAGCGATCAACGCCTTGTTGGACTCGGTGCGGCGGACGCACCGGGAGCTCCAGGCATCGCAAGCGCAGCTGGCTGACAGCGAGATGCGTTTTCGACTCGGCATGGAGGCCGCTGCCGCAGGCCTCTGGGATTGCGACCTGGCGCTCGAGCGCGTCGGTGCCAACGAGCTGTGCGCGCGCATCGTCGGCCTGGATCCCTCCGAGCTGCGGCCGGAACTCGACTTCTGGCGCGAGCGCATCCACCCCGACGACATCGAAGCCGTCACCGCAGAGCTGTGCAGTCATTTGGATGAACGCTCGCCGTCGTTGCGACTCGAGCTGCGGCTCAGACACGAACAGCTGGGCTGGCGCTGGGTCGTCGTGCGCGGCCGCATCGTCGAGCGCGACGCCCAGGGCGTGCCGCTGCGCGCGTTGGGAACGGCCATGGACGTCGACGACCGCAAGCGCGCCGAGGCGGCACTGCGCGCCAGCGAAGCCCGATTGCGCGCGCTGACCGCACACACCGCGGTGCTGATCTACGAGGTCGACGTGAATGGCCGCACCCTCTTCGCCAATCGCGGCGATGAACCGCCGCGCCGATCCGTTGTCGGAACCATGGCGCAGGACTGGTACCCGCCCGAGCAAAGGGCGCGCTTCAATGGCTACCTGCAAGTCGCCTTTGCGAGCGGCACACGCCAGAGCTTCGAGACCGTGCTGGCGAACGAAGCCGGCATGCCGCGCGACTACGTGATCACGCTCGCGCCGATCGCTGCGGCAGACGGCGCACAGACCGTGGCCATCACGGCGCTCGATGTCACGGAGCTGAAGCAGGCCCAGGCCGCACTGCTCGAGGCCAATCGCCAGCTGGAGTCTCGTGTGCGGGAGCGCACGCGCGCGCTGGAAGCCGCGCGCGACGAAGCAGAGCGCGCCAACCGCGGGAAGTCGGAGTTTCTCTCGCGCATGAGCCACGAACTGCGCACGCCGATGAACGCCATCCTCGGCTTCGCGCAACTTCTCGAGACGACCGAGCGTTCAGAGAAGAACCGGCACTGGCTGACCGAGATCCGCCACGCCGGCGATCATCTGCTCGAACTGATCGACGAACTGCTCGACATGGCGCGCATCGAGGTCGGCAAGCTGAGCGTTCGCCTGCTGCCCGTGGATCTCGAAGCCGTCATTCAAGAGGCGGTGTCGATGTGCCGGATGACCGCCGCTGGGCGGCAAGTGGCACTGACCATCGAGTCGAGCGGCGACGCATTGGCGGTCGTCGTTGACCGCACGCGTCTGCGACAGATTCTGGTGAACCTCTTGTCCAACGCCGTCAAGTACAACCGCGCCGCCGGACGCGTCGTGGTGCGGCAGGATCGAAGCGCCGACGGGCGATGCGTGCGCGTCACCGTCAGCGACACGGGGCCGGGGATTGCGCGCGACAAACTCGCCCTGCTCTTCACGCCCTTCGAGCGCCTGGGCCACGAGGACTCCGACATTCAGGGCTCGGGCATCGGGCTGGCATTGTCCAAGCGGCTGGCCGAGCTGATGCACTGCGAGCTGGGCGCGGAGTCCGTCGAAGGCCAGGGGTCCAGCTTCTGGATCGAACTGCCACTGGCGGCCGAGGGCGCTGAGGCCGCCGTGGCGGTGCCTCACCCCGTGTACCCCACGGCGGCGCACCGACTGCTGCGTGTCCTGTACATCGAAGACAACCCGATCAACCTGGCACTGATGCAAGCCGTCTTCGAGGGGCGCCCCGATCTGGAACTGCTCACCGCCCAGGACGGGCCCAGCGGCGTGACGATGGCCCGCGCCGAACGGCCCGATGTGATCCTGCTCGACATCCTGATACCGCGCATGGACGGCTTCGAGGTGCTTCAAGAGCTCCGGCGCGACACGGATCTTCGCGACACGCCCATCATCGCCGTGACGGCTTCCGCGATGGCCCATGACGTGGACCGAGGCAAGGCGGCAGGATTCGCGGCCTACGTGACGAAGCCGTTTCGGTTCGACGAGTTGCTGGCGCTTGTCGAGAAGTTCGGTGCGGGCCGGTGAACGCCATGAACCGACTGCAGTCAGAGCTGAATCGCCTGTACCTGCCTCGATCACAGGCACCCGCAGAAGCTGGCGCGCAGTCATCGGCGCTGATCGACCCCCTGGGCCGGGTGCGTGCCATGGTGATGGAGCTCACGCGGCCGCCGAGCTGGGCGGCTCTCTCAAAAGTCTGGCACGGCGTTCAGACCGAACTGGATCTTCCCGCACCTGCCATTGCCGTCTCAGGCATCGATGGCCTTCAGCTTTGGTTCTCGCTTGCAGAGCCGATCGCGGTCACGCAGGCCCATGCATTTCTCGAGCGCTTGCGGTCGCGGTTTCTGCCTGACATCGAACCCGGCCGAACGCGCCTGATGCCCGCGCCAGATGCGTCGACGTTGCACCAGGAACTCCATGCTCGGCTGGTACCGGCCCTTCAGGAACAAACCGGGAACTGGTCCGCGTTTGTGGCTCCAGACCTTGCCCCGGTCTTTGCCGACACGCCGTGGCTCGACATCCCGCCCAATGAAGAAGGTCAAGCAGCTTTGTTGCGCAGCCTTGACGTGATGAAGCAGGCAATGTTCGAGGCGGCGTTGGAGCAACTCGGGCCAAGCACGCATCAGCCGCACTCGACCGCGGGGGTGGCGACGAGCGTCGACGAGCCCCTCACGCACGAGCGGCCCGTGGCTGCGGCTGCGGCTGCGGCTGCGGCTGCGGCTGCGGCTGCCAATGGAGATGCGAAGCGATTTCTGCTCCAGATCATGAACGACGACGCGGTGGCGCTGGCCCTTCGGATCGAAGCGGCCAAAGCGCTGCTGCAATATTCAAACGATCATCGCTCGCAGCAGAGCGACTGAGCGGTGGCACTGTACCGTCAGCGAGTCATGCCTTTGCGGCAGCGAGCGGTGGCAGCAAGACAGACACTTCGCGCAATCGCTGGTGAGCCGCGCCGTCCCACGCAATCGGCAGCTGGTTCTTCGCCTGCAGATAGTGGTGAGTGAACACGTCCAGGTAGGCCGACAGTGTCTTCTCGGCAACGTGTTCGCCCGCGAGCTTGAGGCACAGCGCAGCCACCTCGCTGGTGCAGAAGTGATCGTCGCGGCGGGAGCGGCGCAGCTTGTATTGCGAACTCTGGTCGGGCTGCAGGCTGAGCACTGGCAGGTCGTCGAGGTAGGGGCTTCGCCCGAACATCTTGCGGGCCTCGGCCCAGGTGCCGTCCAGCAGAATGAAGAGCGGGCGCTTGTCCGTCTCGGCGCCGGGGGCGTCGGGCCGTTGAACGGTGTGCACGACCCGCTCGGGTGCCGCATATTCCCCCGGAAACACCACATAGGGCTGCCACTGCGGGTCGCTCAGCAGCGCCAGTAGCGCGGGGTCGGTTTCGGTGCGCGCCCAGCCGAAGGCGAAGGTGTCCGCCACCATGTCGGCGATCAACCAGCCCGTGTTGCTCGGCTTGAGCGGCTCGATGTCGGCCATCAGAAGGCACACCCCCGCTCGCGTGCGCACCAAAGGGCGCAGGGCACACATGCAGTGGCTCGCCACCAGCCGGCAGCCCTCGCACCGCTCGCGCTTGAACCCACCCCGGGCAAGAAAGGGCTTGACGCTGCGCGCTAAACGCGCAGCGCGCAGGAGGGAGACGGCGTTGGGCATGCGGCGATTCTCACGCACCGGCCAGGCCGCCCAGAGTTCGTGCAGCGGGTGCTCAGCGAGCGTTGAACACAGAGAAGTTGCTCTTGATCTCCAACAGCAATCGGCTGGCGGCGACGGACAAAGGCCTGCCCTGGCGAGCGATCAATCTCACTTGTGCGGTCTTGCAAAGCGGGTGCGCCAGGTCCAGCGCGACAAGGTGCCGCGCCTTGATCTCAGGAGCCGCCGCCAGACCTGCACCGATGAAGGTCACGCCGTTTGTCGACCTCACGAATCTCTTGAGGCCCGCCACCGAGTTGCTGCGAAAGGTGGGATGCAGCTTCACGTGCTCCGCGTATTCGAGAAGTTCCACCAGCCGTCCGACGCCGTAGTCCGGCGGCATCAAGCCCAATGGGAACTCCATGATCTGCCGCAGATGCAACGGACCCGAGAGTTTTGTCAGCGGGTGCCCTGCCCTGACCAATAGCTTCATGGGCGCTGCCGCACTGGCAACGAAGTGCAGCTGCGCGTCCGACTGCGGGTTGTAGGCCAGACCGATGTGCGCCGCGTCATCTACGACGGCGCGCACGAGTTCGCTGACGGGCAACGCATCGAGCAGGACCGAAAGCTTCGGATGCACAGCGCAGAACGGCGCGACGACCTGGTCCAGCAGGCCGTCGATGAAGCCCTCGCTGGCGACGATCCGCACGCTGCCCGCGTCCATCGATTCGACGGCGCGCAGCTTCTCGGTCAACTGCTCCTGATGTGCCTGGCACCCCTTCCAGTACTCGAGCACGTGGAAGGCGGCATCGGTCGGAGCGACCCCTCTCGCCTGCCTTTCGAACAGGGTCAGCCCCAGCTCCTCTTCCAGCAGCGCGACCTGGCGTGTGATGACCGATGCTGCGGTGTTGAGCGAATCCGCCGCACCCCGGATCGATCCGTGTACGAGAACCTCGTGAAAGTACCTCAGCCGCTTCTGGTTGATTTCTCGCATGGCTCTGGATCTGATGGTCGTTGCCTGCAAAGCAACGCAATCACCAAGAGATTGCCATTGCTCGAACGCATCCTACGCCAAACAATTTCATTTCCACGTCATCGAAGAAAGCATTCCCGATTGGCCGGCGTGCGGCGCACAACACGGCTACTTCAGCGACGACGCAATCTTCTCGAGACCTGCCTTGGCGCAGCCTTCGTCGACCAAGCCGCTCGGTGCGCCGCCGACGCCGATGCTGCCAATCACCTCGTCACCGGACTTGATCATCACGGCGCCTGGAAGCAACAGGATGCCCGGCACGCTGGTGAGCGCGGCGGCGGCGGGGTTGGCGGAGAGTTGCGCCACCAGTTCGCTCTGCAGATCCTTCTTGAAGAGCGGCCCGAGCGTGACGATCGTGTAGGCCTTGCCGCGGCTCGAGTCCAGTGTGTGCGGCGTGGCGCGTTCGTGTTTGAGCACGGCGCGTGTGAGACCGTTGCGGTCGAGCACGGTCACGCTGACCTTGTGGCCGAGCTTGTCGCAACTGATCAGGGCCTCGGCCGCTGCCTGCGATGCCAGCAAAGCGCTGAGTTCTTTGGGTGCGGCCGACTGAGCCTGCGCGAACGATGCGCAGAACGCGAGTGCGACGAGCGGGGTGAGGCGAAGAAGAGTCATGTCATTTCCTGTGTGGACGGGTGGGGGATGGGAGAAGGCGTTGCCAGAGATCGAGTTCGGCGCAGCGCGAAGGCAATGAAAAAAGTCGCAAGGGTCGTGATCAGGGTGCGCGGACCGTCCATGCGTTCCTGCAGCGCACGTTCGTCAGCGTGGAAGGGGTCGTCGGCGCGCATCTCAATCCGGCACCGTGGCCCGCATCGCATCGCGCTGCGCGAATGTCGCGTACCACTGCGCCAGACGCGGCTGGCCGCTGCGCCAATCGATCGACGGCAAGCGAAAGTCGAGATAACCCAGCGCCACACCGAGCACGATGTGTGCGTAGCTGGGCGCCGGTGGCAAGGGCGCCACGGTCTCCAGCGCCACCAGGCAGCGATCGATTGCGTGGCGCTGGCGAGTCAACCAGGCGGGCGAACGCTGTGCCTCGTCGCGGCGCGCCTCCACCACGACCAGCCACGCGGCAGCCGTCAACCCTTCTGCGAGGCCCCATACGTGGAGCAGGCGCGTCATCGCTGCGCCCGGCAATAGCGGCTCTGTGTCGCCCAGGCTGTCCAGGTGCGAGGCAATCAAGGCGCTCTCGGTCAACGTCGTGCCGTCACCCAGCACCAATGCTGGTACTTTCGACATCGGGTTCACCGCCAGAAAATCGGCTGGTGAGTCCCAGGGCGCAGTGGCGATCTCATCAAGGCGGCTCAGCAGTCCGCGCTCACGCAGCAGCACTCTCACACGGCGGGCGTACGGAGACGGTTTGGCGTAATAGAGCTTCATAGTCAATGGCTCGGGAGCTAAGCAGCGCAGCGAGTGTCGGCGCAGCTCGGCTGCCTTGGGTCGTAGACTGCTCACCCGATTCATGAGTACTGCTCAGCTATGCAACTTCCGCCATTGCAGACCGTTCGTGCTTTCGAAGCCGCTGCGCGACTGGGCAGCTTCGCGCGCGCGGCCGATGAACTGGCCTTGACCGCCAGTGCAGTCAGCCATCACATGAAGGGCCTCGAGTCCCGCCTGCAAGCCAAGCTGTTCGTGCGCGCGGGCCGCGGCGTGGCGTTGACCGAGACCGGGCATGCGCTGCACGCCAAGCTCGCGTTGGGCCTGTCGCTGATCGAACAGGCCTTCGCCGAGGCCCACCAACGCAAGCGCTGGCGCACGTTGACGGTCAGCGTGCTGCCGGCGTTCGCGGCGCGCTGGTTGATCCCGCGTCTGGACGACTTTCAGCGCCGCCATCCGGGTATCGACGTGAACCTGCGTGCCACGCAGGAGGTGGTCGATCTCGATCGCGACGGCGTCGACGTCGCCATCCGCTACGGGTCCGGCGGCTGGCCCGGCCTGTCGCAGGTGAAGCTGCGTGACGAACAGCTGTTTCCTGTGTGCAGCCCGGGCTTCAACGGCGGCCGCCTGCCATCGACTCCCCGCGATCTGGCCAAGGCGCCGCTGTTGCGCCACAGCCGTCAGCCTTGGACGCCGTGGTTCCGCGCTGCTGGACTCAAGCTCGCCGAGCCATCGCGTGGCTTGAGCTTCAACGAAGCGGGCGGGCTGCTGCAAGCCGCCGCGCAAGGCCATGGCATCGCGTTGGCGCGATCAACGATGGTGGAGGACGACTTGCGCGAACGGCGATTGCTGCGACTGTTCGATGTGGTCGTCACCGACCGCTACGCGTGGTACGCCGTGTGGCGCGAAGCAGGTGAAAAGCCAGTCGAAGTAGCGGCGCTCGTTGATTGGCTGCGAGCTTCTTTCAATCGGGCTTGAGTCTTCGCGGGCTGGGCGAGGCGAGTCATTCTGACGCGATGACGGAGCGAATCCTGGCTTGCAAGGCAGGGACCACGTCGAGTACGAACCATGGGTTGGCCTTCAGCCAGATGTTGTTGCGCGGGCTCGGGTGCGGCAGTGGCAGCACGCCCGGCCAGTGCTCGTGCCATGCGCGCACGGTCTCGGTCAGGTTGCCGGCGGCCGTACCTGGCAGGTGCCACGCCATCGCATACTGACCGATGACGAGCGTCAGCTGAGTTCGAGGCATGGCTTGCAGCAGGCGCACGCGCCACTGCGGCGCGCACTCGCGCCGCGGCGGCAGGTCGCCCGAACTCCCGGGGCCCGGGTAGCAGAAGCCCATCGGCAGGATGGCGACGAGCTTCGGATCGTAGAAGAGGTCACGGCTGATCCCCATCCATTGCCGTAGCCGGTCGCCGCTCGCGTCGTCGAAGGGCACGCCGCTGGCGTGCACCTTGCGCCCCGGCGCCTGCCCTGCAATCAGAATGCGCGCACGTGCATCGACCTGGAGCACAGGACGCGTCCCAAGCGGCAAATGCGCGGCGCAGATCGTGCACGCGCGCACGTCCTCCAGCAGGTCAGTGACGATATTGGCCGCGACGTGCACGACGATCTCGACGCGAAACGTGCCGCGGTCAGTGCCCCACGATCGCGTTCCTCATCTGCCGAAAAATCACCAGCACCTCACCCTTCTCGCGCGCCGGCACCTTGAACTTGTCGAGCGACTTGGCCATGTCCTCGACCAGCGCATCGAACTCGTCGTCGCGAATGAACATGCCTTCGTGCGCGGTGGACATGTCGGCGCCGGTGTACGTGCACGGGCCGCCGGTGCGCAGGCAGATCAGGTCGAAGAGGTTCTTCGCCAACCCGGGGCCGAGATTCGCGAAGCGCTGGTTGATGCGCGAATCGGCCGAAACGTTGACGATCGCGTCGTCGACGACCGCGGTGATCGCAGCGCGGCCGCCCAGGCGTTCGTACAACGTCGGCTCCTGCGCGGGCTGTGAGGTTGCGCAGCTCGCGATGGTCAACGCGGCGATCAATGCGAGCAGGATCTTCATCGAGGTACTTTCTTCGAAAATCATGAGATCAGAGAAACCAACCTGCAGCTTCACGCGCCCGCGCCCGCGCCCGCGTCGGCGTCAGTGGCTTGTGATTCGGCAGTCATGCATTTACTGCGCATGGCTGCGGCGCCGGCTGACCCCAGCCGCGCCGCACTACATGACGCTAGCCAACTCACGCACTGCGATGCAGGAAGTCGACGACAAGTTTCGTCGTCGCGGCGGGCTGTTCTTCCGTGATCCAGTGGCCGCAATTCGGGATGACCGCATGTACCACGTTATCAGCGACACCCCGCACCACGTCCCCGATCAGCGGACCAAATGTAGCGTCACCACCAAAGGCTAAAACCGGCATCTTGAGCTTGCCCTGCGCGAGGAATGCCTTGTTGTCGACCGCATCTTGGCCAAACGCCAGAAACTGGGCAAAGCCCGCTCGCATTTCACCGGGCTGCGCATAGAGCGCCGCATAGTGCTTGCGCTTGGCTTCATCAAACGTCTTCGGATCCTTGGAAAGTTCGTTCCAGAAGCGGTCCAGGTAGATGCGCTCGCGGCCGGCGACCAGGCGCTCCATGTCCTTGCCACCGAAGCCAAAGTGCCACATGGTCGGATCCTGTTTGATCTGATCCCAAATTCCGATGCCGGGCAGCGGTGCATCGATCGCCACCCATCGGCTGACGCGCTCGGGGTGGGTGGCGGCAACTGCGTAGCCGACCATGATGCCGATGTCGTGCGTCACCAATTCGAACGTACGCACACCCAGAGCATCCAGAACGCCGAACACGTCCGCCGCCTGATTCTTCTTGTCGTAGCCGCCATCAGGTCTCGACGAGCGGCCCAACCCACGCAGGTCGGGCACGATGATCGTGTGATCTTTGATCAGTGCGGTCGTCAGATGCCCCCACATGTCGCCTGTTGTGCCAAAGCCGTGCAGCATCACCACTGCCGGGCCCTGACCGCCGACCCGCACATGGATGGAGGCGCCGTTGGTTTCGATCGTCCGCGTCTGCATCGCAGCCGGAAAGGGATAGATCCCGTCTTCGTGGGCATGGTCGCTCATTTGTTTACTCCTGGTCTGGGCGCGTGCCGCACCCGTTAGTGTTACTGCGAACCCGGCTACCGCACCCAGACCGACAGCAGTCGTGCCCAGAAAGTCGCGGCGAGAGGGGTTGGGGTGTTTGGTCATTCGAATTTCTCCTGTGTTATTCGAGGTCGGCAAATACGCAAGACATGGGTTTGCTCCTGGTTGGCGAAGCCGACGTCGGCTCTCCGACGATCGGTGGTCGACGCCCGGTACGGCATCGATTCGGCTCATTCTATGACGGTCGTTAGAAAACCAGCAAGAGATTTTTTGACAATCGTGACAAAATAGAGTCGCGAGTCGTTCGCGCTCACCACTGACAGATGGATCCAGATGGCCAGACCCAGGGAATTCGACGAAGAAACGGTGCTCGACGCTGCGACGCAGCGTTTCTGGAATAACGGCTATGAGGCGACATCGATGCGCGACCTCGCCGAGCACACCGGGATGACTACGCCCAGCCTCTACAACGCGTTCGGCGATAAGAGAGCCATCTACCGTCTGGTGCTCGATCGGTATGTCCGTCTGGCGCTCGAAACCTGCTCGGCGATCTTCGGGAGCGATGACCCGCCCGTACGCGCGCTGGAGCGCTACTTCGATGCAACCATTGAAGAAGCGCTCGCCGATGGGCTTCGCAAGGGGTGCTTTGTCGTGAACACGGCGTTGGAGATGGCGTCACACGACCAAGACTTCCGAGATGTGGTCACCAAGGTCTTTGATGAAATCGAAAGACATGTCCGCGACTGTGTCGCGGCTGGGCAGCGCGACGGATCAATCCTTAGCTCGCAAGCTCCAGCCGACATCGCGCGGCTCGCGCTGAGCACCATCCTCGGCCTGCGGGTTCTGGCCCGTACCAATCCCGACCGTGAACTGCTGACCGGGGTCGTTCGGCCATTTTTCGCGCTGCTAAAGACACCCTGAAAAAGAGTTGAACAACGCGCGGCGCGGCGCGGGATCGTTGCCCCTAAGGCAACGAAGTGTGACTTTAGTTGCTCTTGCTCAGAAGGTTTGGGTCGCGGACCATCTCTCGCGTACTCACCGACCTCGACCTTCACAGGAGCAATTCGCATGACCAAGCACCCCAACCCTTCTCGCCGCGACTTTCTGGGCACGACCGTCATCGGCTTGGGCGCGATGGCCGAATTCGCACTGGCCGGTGCGGCACGCGCCCAGGCTCCTCAGGGCGGCACCTCGCCAACCGCATCGTTCGGCGCGCTCCGGCAGATCGACGCGGGCCTGCTGAACGTCGGCTACGCAGAGGTCGGCCCGGCCAACGGCCCGGTCGTCGTCCTGCTGCATGGCTGGCCGTACGACATCCACAGCTTCGTCGAGGTCGCGCCCCAGCTGGCGGCGGCCGGCTATCGGGTGATCGTCCCGCACCTGCGCGGCCACGGCAGCACGCGCTTCTTGTCGAAGGACACTTTCCGCAACGGCCAACAGTCCGCCGTCGCACTCGACATCATCGCCCTCCTGGACGCGCTGAAGATCCGCAAGGCGGTCTTCGCCGGCTTCGATTGGGGCGCGCGAACCGCCGACATCGTCGCGGCGATGTGGCCCGAGCGATGCGAAGCCCTGGTCTCCGTCAGCGGCTACCTGATCGGCAACCGCGAGGCCATCAAGGCACCGCTGCCGCCGGCGGCGGAATACGCGTGGTGGTACCAGTTCTACTTCGCGACCGAGCACGGGCGCGCGGGCTACGAACAGAACCGGCACGAATTCGCCAAGCTCATCTGGCGGACGGCCTCGCCGAAGTGGGTCTTCGACGATGCGGTGTTCGCTCGCAGCGCGGCGTCGCTCGACAACCCCGATCACGTCGACATCGTGATCCACAACTATCGGTGGCGGCAAAGCCTGGCCGACGGCGAACGTGCCTACGACGACCTGGAGCGACGCCTGGCCGCCGGGCCTGTCATCGCCGTGCCGAGCATCGTCCTCGAAGGCGATGCCAATGGCGCACCGCACGCTACCGGCGATGCGCCGTTCCGCAAGAAATTCTCCGGCAAATACGACTACCGCCTGATCTCGGGCGGCATCGGCCACAACCTGCCGCAGGAGGCACCCGGCGCCTTCGCGCAGGCGGTGCTCGATGTGGCTCGGGCTTGAATGAACTCAGTTGCCAACGGTCATTCAACGCATCTCGGTCAGCTGCGCAATGCGGTCTTCGAATCCAAGTCGCAACAGCAAAAACGTATCGATCGACGGGGGAAAATGCAGTAGCTGACCCTGCGAGTACACCCCTACCATTCGCCGCAGTGGTATGCCGCAAGGCCACAACCACACAGACAACCGGCGCCGAACCGACAAGAGTCGTCGAGCGCCTGGAGACATGGCGATGAAACCGGACCTCGAGCTCGTTCAGATCGGTCGCACCCAATCATTCAAGGCGTGGGAACACGGTTACCCGTTCCGCACGGTGCGCTGGCATTTCCACCCGGAGTGCGAGCTTCACCACGTCGTCGCGACCACCGGGCGCTGCTTCGTGGGCGACTTCATCGGCGAGTTCCAGCCAGGCCACCTGGTGCTCACCGGGCCGAACCTTCCGCACAACTGGGTCAGCGACGTGCCGGAGGGTGCATCGGTGCCGTTGCGCGGCCGCATCCTGCAGTTCAGCGAGCAGTTCATCCGCGACGCGGCTGAGCTGCTGTCGGAGCTCTCCTCGTTTCTACCGCTGCTGGAACTGAGCCGGCGTGGCGTCCTGTTCACGTCGGAAACCGCCGCCACCGTCGGTCCGATGATCGAGGAGCTGCTGAGCGCGACCGACATCCGCCGCATCGAACTCTTCGTGTCCATACTCGGCAGCTTGAGCCGCGCTCAAGGCAGCCGCGCGATGACCAGCGATGCGTACCACCCGGACCCGTCGGGATTTATGGCGACCGGGATCAACGCGTCGCTTGACTGCACCGGGAGGCCGGCGGCTACAGCGGGCACTTTGATGGCAGCCCCTGTCGGCCCTCTCACACCAGCGGCGGATTGATCTGCGCCACCGACGAGGCCGGTTTCCATGCGGTGCGAGGAGCACTGCTCACCTTGGCTTCTGCGAAAGCGTGTGCCGCTTCAGCGGCAAGGTCCGAACACGCTGACCCGTCGCGGCGAACACCGCGTTGACGAGCGCCGGCGCAAGCGGTGGCAAGCCGGTTTCGCCGACGCCGCTCCAGCGCGCGCCGTAGCGCTCGCCGCTGGGCATCAGGTGGGTCTCGATGCGCGGCGTTTCGTTGATGCGCAGCAGCGGGTAGTCGTGAAAGTTGCTCTGATCGACGCGGCCGTCGGTGATCGTGATCTCGCCGGTCAGCGCGGCACCCAAACCCTGCACGATGCAGCCCTCCATCTGCGCGACGATCGTGTCCGCATGCACCACGTGGCCCGTGTCGACGACGCAGACCACTCGATGCACCTTGACCTCACCTTCAGCCGAGACCGACAGCTCGACGACTTGCGCGCACACCGAGTCGTCGAACTCAGCGACCGCGATGCCTTGATGCACGCCGGCCGACGCGTGGCCCCAGTCCGCGCGCCGCGCTGCTTCGTCGAGCACCGCCAGCGTGCGCGGCGCGTGCGCCAGCAGGCCGCGGCGAAAGCGATACGGGTCCTGCCCGACGGCATGCGCCATCTCGTCGACGAAGGCCTCGCGGAAGAAACTGTTCTGCGAGTAGTTCACGCCGCGCCAGAACCCGACCGGGATCGCGTTGTTGCGCATCACCGCGCCGACCTCGAGGTGGGCGACGCCGTAGAACATGTCGCGCTCCAGGAAGCCGTTCATCATGCCGATGTCCTGCCCGTCGCGCAGCCATTGCGGCGCAAGCCTGGCCGCGATCGACGCGCCGCACACGCGCACCTTCCATGCCGTCAGGCGGCCCTCGCGATCGAAGCCTGCGGTCAGGCGTGCTGCGACCATCGGCCGGTAGAAGTCATGGGTGATGTCCTCCTGCCGACTCCAGATCATCTTGACCGGCACTCCACCGACCGCGCGGGCGATCAAGGCGGCCTGGCGCGCCCAGTCTTGCGACAAGCCACGCCGCCCGAAGCCGCCGCCGAGATGGCACTTGTGGACGACGACCTTCGCCGGGTCGAGCCCCAGCGCCGTCGCCACCGTGCTCAGCGTGCCCTCGCCGTTCTGCGTCGGTGCCCAGACCTCGGCGCGATCGGCCGTGACGAGCGCGGTGCAGGTCTGCGGCTCCATCGTCGCGTGCGCCAGATACGGCACTTGATACTCGGCCGTGACCTGGCGTGCGGCCTGCGCCAGCGCCGCGTCGGCATCGCCGCTGCGACGCCCGATCGCCACATCGCTGGCCGACAGGCCGTCGTGAAGCAGCTTCGCGATGGCCGCGGTCGACAAGCCGGCGCCGCGGGTCTCGTCCCACGTGAGCGGCAAGGCCTCGAGCGCCGACTTGGCCTGCCACCAGCGGTCGGCGATGACCCCGACCGCATCGTCGCCGACCGTCACGACATGACGCACGCCGGGCATCGTCATCACCTTCGTCGCATCGTGGCTCGCGAGCTTGCCGCCGTGTGTCGGGCAAGCGCGAACCGCAGCGTAGAGCATGCCGGGCAGGCGCACATCGATCGCATAGAGCGGTTGGCCGGTGACCTTGGCCGCCGTGTCGAACGGCGCCACCGGCGTGCCGAGCAGACGCCAGTCCTGCGGCCTCTTGAGCACAACCTCGCGCGGCACCGGCCGGCGCGACGCAGCGGCCGCGAGTTGGCCGTAGCGCAGCGCGCGACCGCTGGCTGCGTGCGTCACGACGCTGTCCTTCGTCGAGCATTCCTCGACCCCGCAGCCCCAGCGCGATGCGGCCTCGGCGATCAGCATCGCGCGCGCCTGCGCGCCTGCCTTGCGCAGGTAGTCCTGCGACCCGCGCACCGAGACGCTATCGGTCGTGACCATGCTGCCCCAGACACGGCCGCGCGCCAGGTGCTCGGCGACCGGCGCGTACTCCGGTCGCACATGCGCCCAGGCGCAGTCCAGGTCTTCGGCGACGAGCATCGGCAGGGCGGTGAAGATGCCCTGCCCCATCTCGGAGCGCGCGACGCGGATTACGACGCTGTCGTCGGCGCCGATCCTGATCCAGGCGGTCAGTTCCGGCGCAAAGTTCTGTGTCTCGGCCGATGTCTGAGCGGACGCCCCCGGCGCGAGCAACAGCCCCCCGGCCGCCGCACTGATGCCGAAGACGAAGCCGCGGCGCGAAAGGCCGTGCGGTGCGGCGCTCATCGATGCGTCGCCGTGCTCGCCATCACCTTCGCGGCCTCGCGGATCGCGATGCGTATGCGCGGATAGGTGCCGCAGCGGCACAGGTTGCCCGCCATCGCCTCGTCGATCTGCGGCTCGGAGGGCGCGGGGTTCTGCGTCAGCAGCGCCGCCGCCTGCATGATCTGGCCCGACTGGCAATAGCCGCACTGCGGCACGGCATGCGCAACCCACGCCGACTGCAGCGGGTGCAGCCGCTCCGCGCCCAGGCCCTCGATCGTGGTCACCGACGCGCCGGCCAGGCCAGCCATCGGCGTCACGCAGGAGCGAACGGCGTCGCGGCCAACCAGCACCGTGCAGCACCCGCACAGGCCCGCGCCGCAGCCAAAGCGCGTGCCCGTCAGGCCGAGTTCGTCGCGCAGGACCCAGAGCAGCGGCGTGTCCGGGTCGCCTTCGAAGCGACACTTGGATCCGTTGACCAGCAGTTCGATCATGACGCGGCACCTCATGGGAAAACTCGATGCGGTCGATGCTGCGGCGCAAATGTCGAGGAAATTTGAAGACCCTGCGCTTGCCGAGATGCGGTGTCCGCAGACAACCACGTGGGCACAATTCGGTCATGCGCCTCGGCATCACCACCCGGCTGTTCATTGCGATCCTCGCCACCGCCGCGCTCACGGTGCTGCTGGTCAGCGCCGCATCGCGCTGGAACTTCGAACGTGGGTTCCTCGGCTACCTGAACGAACTCGCCGTCGAGCGCATGGACACGGTGCTGCCACGGCTCGTGCAAGCCTATGCGGAGCAGCGCGACTGGCGCTTCCTCGGCGATCCCGCGCGCCCTTGGTACAAGCTGCTGCGGCCGTTGCCGGGCGAGCCGCTGCCGCCGGGCGGCATTGATGAGGCGCTGCCACCCGACCTGACCGGCGCGCTGTCGCGGCTCGGTCTGCTCGACGAGCGGCAGCGCTGGGTCGCGGGCTACCGCAACATCACGATGGCGATGCAGCACCGGGCCGTCGTCGTCGACGGGCACACGGTGGGCTGGCTGGTGCTCGCGCCGTTCCAGAGCGTCGCCGACGGCGGCGACCAGCGCTTCGTCACCGGCCAGTGGCATACGACGCTGGCGGCGGCCGCGGTCGCGGTGTTGCTCGCGGCCCTGATCGCGTGGTGGGTTGCGCGGCGCCTGCTCGCGCCAGTCAGGCAGATCGCCGCGGCCACGCACCAGGTGATGAATGGGCGGCACGACGTGCGCGTCCCGGCGGAAGGGTCGGACGAGGTGGGTCAACTGGCGCGCGACTTCAACCGCATGGCTCAGACGCTCGCTCGCAACGAGGAACTGCGCCGCGCGTTCATCGCCGACGTGTCGCACGAACTGCGCACGCCGCTGGCCGTGGTGCGCGGTGAACTCGAAGCGCTGGAAGACGGCATACGCCCGCTCGACCATGCGGCAGTGGTATCGCTGCAAAGTGAAGTGCGCCAGCTCGGCAAGCTGGTCGATGACCTGTACGAGCTCGCGCTGTCGGACGTCGGCGCACTGAGCTATGTGATGGAGCCGGTCGATCTCGGTCCCTTGCTGACTCGCGTCTGCGGCACGCACGAGCCCGCGTTCGAATCGGCCGGGCTGCGCTTCATCGTCGCCCTGCCGCGCGAGCCCGTGATCGTCGAGGCCGACGCGACGCGTCTGCAGCAGCTCCTCGACAACCTGCTGGCGAACAGCCGGCGCTACACCCAGGCGCCGGGCGAGGTCAGGCTCGAGCTGACGCAGGACGGTCTTCATGCCTGCATCGACCTGCACGACAGCGCGCCGGGCTTGCCGGACGCGCAGCTGGCGCGTCTGTTCGAGCGCTTCTTCCGCGGCGAGAGCTCGCGCAACCGCGAGACCGGCGGCGCCGGCCTGGGTCTGGCGATTGCGCGCAACATCGTCGTTGCCCATGGCGGCACCGTCGCGGCACGCGCGTCGCCGTTGGGCGGTCTGTGGATCGAGGTGCGGCTCCCGCGTGCGCAGGCTGCGTCGTCATGAACGATCGTCCGCACATCCTGATCGTCGAAGACGAGCCCAAGCTGGCGCAACTTCTGGTCGACTATCTGCAGGCGGACGGCTACGCGTGCACGGTCGTCCGCGATGGCCACGGCGCGATTCCGGCGTTGCGCGAGCACGCGCCCGTGCTCGTGGTGCTCGACCTGATGCTGCCCGGCCGCGACGGCCTGTCGATCTGCCGCGAGCTGCGCAGCTTCTCGACCGTGCCGGTGATCATGGTCACGGCTCGCATCAGCGAGGTCGATCGGCTGCTCGGGCTGGACAGCGGCGCCGACGACTACATCTGCAAGCCCTACAGCCCGCGCGAAGTCGTGGCGCGCGTGCGGGCGCTGCTGCGCAGAGCGCACTGGCGCGAGACCGCGCCAGTGGCCAACGAACCCACGTTGATCATCGACGACGTGGCGCTCCGAGCGACGCTGCGCGGGCAGGTACTCGACCTGACGCCGGCCGAGTTCAAGCTGCTGCGCACGCTCGCCGCGCACCCGGGGCGCGTCTACTCGCGCAATGCCGTGCTCGATCAGTTGCACGCCGACGGTCGCTCGGTCACCGATCGCGCGGTCGACAGCCATGTGCGCAATCTGCGCCGCAAGCTGGCCGCGGCGACGGATGGCATCGATCCGATCCGCTCGGTCTACGGGGTGGGCTATGCGCTGGAGTGGCCGTGAGCTGCGGCAGCGGCGGCTGGCATCGCGCGCGCGGTAGGAGCCCCGCGCTCAAGGCTTCTTGCTGAGCTCCATCACCATGCGGGTCAGCAGGTACAAGCGCGGCACGACGCTCTCGACCTCGGCGTATTCGTCTGGCGTGTGAATGCCGCCGCCAACGATACCGAAGCCGTCGAGCGTGGGAACACCGACATCGGCGGACAGGCTCGCGTCGGCGGCACCGCCGGAGCCCTCGATGGTGAGCTTCTTGCCGATCTCGGCGTAGATCGACTCGGACGTCTTGACCAGTGCATCGGACTGCGGCGTGCGCGGCATCGGTGGCAGGCCGCGCGACAGCGTCGTCTTGACCTGCGTGTCGGCGATCAGCTTGTTCTGCGAGACGCGGGCCAGGTCGCGCTCGATGCGATCGAACTCTTCGCGCGTCACGGCACGCACGTCGCCCTTGGCAGATGCGTTCTCGGGGATCACGTTGGAGGCGCCGTTGGCACTCAGCACGGTGAAGTTGATCGTCGTGAGCTTTTCCGCATCGCCCAGCTTGCTGAGCTGGAGGACCTGATGGGCCACCTCCATGGCGGCGTTGCGGCCCGACTCCGGCGCCACGCCGGCATGCGCCGCGCGCCCCTTGACCTCCACGGTGGCCGTGGCGCCGCCCTTGCGCCACACCACCAGGCCATCCGCCGGGCGGCCGGGCTCCAGGTTGAGGGTGACATCGTGTTCCTTGGCCACGCGGCGGATCAGCGCCGAGGTGTCGGCTGAACCCACCTCTTCATTGGTGTCGAGCAGGAAGGTGATGCGGCCGTAGTCCTTGAAGTTCATGGCCTTCAGGATCTTGATCGCGTACAGGCCGGCGACCACGCCGCCTTTGTCGTCCATCACGCCCGGGCCGTAGGCGCGCCCGTCCTTGACGTAGAAGGGCTTGGCCTTCGCCACGCCGTCGGCGAACACGGTGTCCATGTGCGCCATCAGCAGAATCTTGCGGGTGCCGGCGCCGTCGAAGGTCGCGACGACGTTGCTGCCGGGGTGCGGCATGGCCGGAAAGGTCTCGATCTTTCCACCGAGCTTTTGCAACTCTTCGACCACCACGCCCCGCACCTTCTCGAGGCCTGCGGTGTTGGCCGTGCCGGAGTCGATGTTGACGAGGCGTTCGAGCAGCAGCAGCGCTTCGTCCTTGTAGCCGGCGGATCGGTCGAGAACCTCTTTGTAGGGCTCGGCATGAAGCGCGGGCACCAGCAGCGCCGCGCCGAGGCCCAGCAAAAGACGAGGCAGGCAACGGGCCGCAGGCGCACAGATGGTGGATGCGAATGTCATCGGCAAAGTCTTTCGTCTGTTGTGAAAAAGCGCGAAGACGCGATTTCAACACAATGGCCCGACGCAGCGTCGCGCGTGATCTCTTTCAAAAACCTGCGAGCACGACTTTCCCTTGCGCCTTGCCGCTTTCAATGAGCGCATGCACCTTGCGGAGGTTTGCCGCGTTGATGGCGCCGAAATTCGCATTCAACGTCGTCTTGATGCGGCCCGAGTCGACGAGGTGCGCAACCTCGGCGAGCAACTTTCCTTGCTCGCCCATGTCAGGGGTCTGGTACATCGAGCGCGTGAACATCAGCTCTTGGTGAAGTGACAGCGACTTGCTCTTCATCATGTTGACGTCGCATCCCGTCAAGTCGTCGATGAGCCCGAGCCGGCCCTGCGGCTTCAGGCTTTCGACCAGTTGCTTGTAGTGACGCGGCGTCTCGGTCAGGCTGGCGACGTAGTCGACTTCGCCGATACCCGCTGCCTTCAATTCACCGAACAGCGGCTTCGAGTGATCGATGACCATGTGCGCGCCGAGTTCGAGACACCACCGGCGCGTCTCTTCTCGCGACGCCGTCGCGACGACAGTCAGTTTGGTCAGCTGGCGCGCGATCTGAATCAGGATCGATCCGACACCACCCGCGCCGCCGACGACAAGAAGCGTCTGACCTTGGCCACTGCCCTTGACAATGCCCATGCGATCGAACAGCAACTCGTAGGCAGTTATCGTCGTCAGCGGCAAGGCCGCAGTCTCAGCGTCATTGAGCGAGGTGGGCGCGATGGCGACGATTCGCTCGTCGACCGCATGCAGTTCGCTGTTGGCTCCCGGTCGCGTGATCGAGCCGGCGTAATAGACGCGATCACCGACCTTGAACATCTTCGCGTCGGAACCGAGCGCTTCGACGGTGCCGACCGCGTCCCATCCGAGCACTCGAGCCTGCCCCGCTTCGGCGACAGCGCTCTTGCGGATCTTCGTGTCGACCGGATTGATGGAGATCGCCTTGACCCGAACCAGCAGGTCACGCGGTCCCGGCGCGGGGGCCGGGAGCTCGATGTCTTGAAGCGAAGACGAGTCGTCGATGGGCAGTGGTTTGTAGAAGCCGATGGCCTTCATGGGTCCTCCTTGACGAGATGAAATGAGATGAGACGGATCAATCGTATGATCTCGATTCATGCTTGAAAACAGGCCGCAAGACGTATCAGTTTCAAATGGGAATTGACAATACCGATGACCTGAAAGTGCTGTTGCACACCGCGCAAGCGGGCACATTGACCGGCGCTTCGCAGGCCATGGGGATCACGCCAGCAGCGGCCAGCGCGACCCTCAAGCGTCTCGAGGCCCAACTCGGCGCCCGGCTGTTCGAGCGGTCGACGCGCGTCATGCGGCTGACCGCGCAAGGCCAACTGCTCTTGGACTATGCGACTCGTGCTTTCGAGCTGTTGTCCGAGGGGGAGTCGCTGGTGACCGCCGATCGCGGCGCGCTCGTGGGGACAATACGCGTGGTGGCTCCTTCGGACCTGGCCCGCACGACGCTCCTGCCGTTGATCACCGAGTTCCTGGTCATTCACCCTGGGCTGCATGTCTTCCTGTCGACGAGCGACAAACCGTCGGACATCCTGCGAGACGAAGTCGACTTGGCACTGCGCTATGGGGCTCTGTCCGATTCGCGTCTCATCGCCCGTCAGCTGGTGGCACCCCGGCCGGTGCTATGCGCTGCGCCGGACTATTTGCGGCGCTCGCCGCCGCTGGTCTCGCCGAAGGATTTGGCGAGCCACAACTGCCTTACTTTTTTCCGGGCGGGACGGCCCCATCGACTCTGGCGTTTCGCACAAAACGATCAATGGACGGAAGTCCGTGTCGATGGCGACCGAAGTGTCGACGACTCTTCACTGGCCCGCGAATGGGCGGCGGCTGGCGCAGGTGTCCTGCTCAAGTCCGGTCTCGACGTCCGGCACGAAATCAGGCGGGGTGCACTGGTGAGACTCCTGCCGGACTGGGAAACCGAGCCTTACTCGTTGCATGCGATTCTGCCAAGCGGCAGATTCATCCCGACGCGGGTGCGGGCGCTGGTGGATTTTCTTGCCCTCAAGTTTCAAAGCGACGAGCTGAAAGCCATGATCCCGTAGTCGCTATCCGAATGTGCCCGCGTGCTGGGCGGCAGCCAACTGCTCGACCAAGAAGGTGGTGAAGGCGCGGACCCGACGAGGCATGTGGCCGCGGCTGGCGTAGCAGGCGTACAGCTCGATCTCGTCACACCAGTAGTCCGCCAGGCATTCGACCAGCGACCCGGCGCGAATCTCCTCGTGCACGTCCCACAACGCCTTCAACCCGATGCCCATACCCGCCAGCACCCAATCGTGCACCACCTCGCCGCTGGTGCTGGACAACGTGCCCCGAACATGCACCGTGCGGCGCTTGTCGGCCTCAACGAACGGCCATTGATCGAAGATGTGACGTCCGCGTACCAGGCGGATGCAGTCGTGCTTCAACAGGTCGTCCGGCGTGCGCGGAGCGCCACGCGTGTCGAGGTAGCCGGGGGTAGCGCACACGATGCGTCGGCTTGTCAGCAACTTTCGAACGACGACCGCCGGGTCTTCCGGCATACCGTTGCGCAGCACCATCTCGAGTTCGTCGTCGACCGGGTCAAGCCCCGCGTCCGACAGGACAAGGCGTACTTCGAGATTCGGGCACTGTTGGCGGAACCGAGCAAGCAGCGGTGCGATGACGCGCCTGCCCAGTTCCATGGGGGCGCCGATTCGAAGAAGCCCGCCAGGCGTATCGCCACGGGCCGACGCATCTGCCTCTGCTTCGTCGACGTCGCGCACGATCTTGAGGGCGCGCTCATGCAGGAACGCGCCTTGCTCGGTCAGCAGAAACCGGCGTGAACTGCGTTCGATCAGCTGCACACCCAATCGCCGCTCCATCGCCGCGAGGCGACGAGTCATCGCGGGCGCGGAACTGTTCAGGACCTTGGCGGCGCCGGCCAGGCTGCCCGCGGTGACCACCACGGTCAACAGTCGCAGATCGTCGATCTGATCGGGCATCGAAACTCCGATTCCGAAAATCGGAAGTTTATGTTGCGAACCGAACGGCTGTTCAACTGACGTGCCATGCCCTATGTTTAGAGGCGCGCGATGCCGCCGTCTGCGTCTGGCCCTTGGTGGCTGCGCCCGCTTCTCGCCCGCTTCTTCTACGGAGAGCCGCACCTTGTATCCCGATCTCATCTTGACCAATGGCCGATTCACCACGCTCGATCGAGCCAACCCGAATCCGCAGGCAGTCGCCATCACCAATGGCCGCTTCAGCGCCGTGGGCGACATGAAGGACATACTCGCCAGCCGCAACGCTGCGACGAAGACGATCGATCTGCGCGGCAGACGCGTCATCCCCGGATTGATCGACAGTCACATTCACGTCATCCGCGGTGGCCTGAACTACAACATGGAACTTCGCTGGGACGGCGTTCCGTCGCTCGCAGACGGTATGGAGATGCTGCGCAAGCAGGCGCAGAACACGCCCTCCCCTCAATGGGTGCGGGTCGTGGGAGGGTTCACCGAACACCAGTTCTCGGAAAAGAGACTGCCGACGATCGACGAGCTGAACGCCGCAGCGCCCGACACGCCGGTGTTCATCCTCCACCTGTACGACCGAGCGTTGCTCAATCGAGCTGCGTTGCGCGCGGTGGGCTATACGCGCGACACGCCGAATCCGCCGGGGGGCGAGATCGTGCACGATGGTGCCGGCGAGCCAACCGGTTTGCTGCTGGCGCGTCCGAACGCGACCATCCTGTACGCGACGCTCGCAAAAGGTCCGAAGCTTGCGCCGGAGTACCAGCTCAACTCGACGCGTCATTTCATGCGGGAGCTGAACAGCCTGGGCGTGACCAGCGTGGTCGACGCGGGCGGTGGGTTTCAGAACTACCCTGACGACTACGAGATCATCGACAAGCTTCATGCCGATGGACACTTGACGCTTCGCATCGCATACAACCTCTTTACGCAGAAAGCAGGCGGCGAGTTCGACGACTTCTCGCGTTGGACGAAGGCCGTGAAACCCGGGCAAGGCGACGACACCTATCGCGTGAACGGTGCGGGCGAAATGCTGGTTTACGCGGCCGCTGACTTCGAAGACTTCCGCGAGCCGCGGCCCGAGATGCCGCCCAACATGGAGGCCGACCTGGAGCGGGTCGTCCGCGTGCTTGCGCAAAATTGTTGGCCGTGGCGGCTGCACGCCACGTACAACGAGACCATCGAACGCGCGTTGAACGTGTTCGAGAAGGTCAACCGTGAGGTCCCCTTCGACGGCCTGCACTGGTTCTTCGACCACGCAGAGACGATCACCCAGAAGAACATCGACCGAATCGCGGCGCTGGGAGGCGGTATCGCGGTCCAGCACCGGATGGCGTTCCAAGGCGAGTACTACATCGACCGGTACGGCCAGCAAAGCGCGGAGACGACGCCGCCGATCTCCAAGATGTTGAGTTCCGGCGTGCCCGTGGGTGCCGGGACCGACGCGACGCGCGTGGCGAGCTACAACCCTTGGGTCTCGCTTGCGTGGCTGGTGACCGGGAAGACCGTCGGTGGCGCACAGCTCTATCCCGCGAGCAATCGGGTCGATCGCGAGCAGGCGCTGCGTCTTTGGACGGAAGCGAACACGTGGTTCTCCAACGAACAGGGCAAGAAGGGGCGCATTGCCGTCGGCGAGCTGGCCGACTTGGCCGTGCTTTCCGACGACTACTTCAAGGTCGCCGAAAGCGAGATCGCGCATCTCTCCTCGGTCATGACACTGCTCGGGGGCCGCGTCGTCTACGGCAAGGGCGACTTTGCCGATCTCGCGCCGCCGTCGATCCCGGTCTTGCCGGACTGGTCGCCCGTGAAGCGATTCGGGGGCTATCAGCAACGAAGGCTTGGGCAGCCTGGCGCGGCTCGGATGGCGTCGCTCTGCGGGTGCAGTGCGGCATGCGCGATCCACGGGCATGACCACGCGGCTGCCGCGTATCGCAACGTGCCAACCGGCGATGCGCAGGGATTTTGGGGAGCGTTCGGCTGCAGATGCTGGGCGGTCTGAGGCGAAGGCACCACCAATGAACGGAACGTCGATGAAGGCTTACGTGATGTCGCTCGCCATCGGGACACTGGTTGGCGTGATCTATGCACTGTTCCAGGTGCGCTCACCGGCGCCACCCGTGATTGCACTGGTCGGCCTCCTCGGCATCCTGCTTGGCGAGCAGATTCCGCCGCTGATCAAACAAGTCTGGGCCAAGGAGCACGAGCGAGGCTCGTGGATTCAGGGTCAGGTGAGGCCCCACGTATTCGGCGAACTCCCTTGCGCCGACTCTCGGTCGCCGACCGCGCCGATTGGCGCGAGTTCCAAGCAAGAAGTGGACAGCAAATGAGGCCAATGACCCGGGTCATTCATCGAGAGCAGCTACTCCAATGAGCGCCCGATGAAACTGAGCGTCCCGGTGTTGATGAGCACCACCGCAGGGTATGTGGACACCGCGGGGTTTCTTGCGCTACAAGGGTTGTTCACGGCCCACGTCACGGGCAACTTCGTGACACTCGGGGCGGCGCTGGTCTTCGGCACGTCTGGCGCGATCGCCAAGTTGCTGGCGCTCCCCGTCTTTTGTGTGGTCATTCTTGTCACGCGCCTTGCCGCGTTCTCGCTGCCGAAGTTCGGGCTCCCCGTTCTTCGAACGATGCTGTCCGTGCAAGTGCTGTTGCTGGCCGTGGGTGCTGCGCTGGCGATCCAACCCGGCGCGAGCGTTCGCGGGGACAACCTTGTGTCGATCGGCGCGGGCATGATTCTCGTCGCCGCAATGGCCATCCAGAACGCAGCGTCGCGCATTCATCTCGCGAGCTCTCCGCCGACCACGCTCATGACCGGCACGACAACGCAGATCATGATCGACGTCGCTGACCTCGTGCGGGGGCTGTCAGGCGAGGCACGCCTGCTTGCGACGGCGCGCGTGTCGAAGATGTTCGCAAACGTAGCGGGATTCGCAGTTGGCTGTGCGGGAGGAGCCGTTCTCTACGGGTACCTGCGGATGTGGTGCTTCGTGATCGCCCCCTTCCTGGCACTCGTTCCGATCTTGATGAGCGCGACGAAGGAGCCCGTCTGAGGTGCGCGGAGCCCGTCGCTATCCCTGATGCCGGGCGTTATCGGCCCGCGGCGCATCCGTTGTGGTGCTCGTTCGCGACGCTTCGGTGGCGAGAAACTGGTCGACAGCCTGTTCCGGCGTCAGTTCAGCCAGTGCGGCAAATTGAGTGTCGGACAGCTCATCTGCCGCGTCCGGGTTGAGGCCAGGAGAAGACTTCAGCAGCAATTCAGCGAACAGCTGACGCCATTGCGTGCCGCGAAACGCCCCGAGCTTTGTGACGTTCATGATGTCTCCTGTGTTCAGTTCTTGTCCGCGGATGAGCGAAATATCCGATGAGATAGTCGTCTGACCGCATGGCACATTGCGCCAATTTTCGCGGCATTGCAAGCCTTTCTCCGGCCGCAGAGTCGAGTCGACGACCCGCGAGTTCGGCAATGGCGAATACTGTCCATTTCAACCGATTCGGCGCCCTGTCCGCCGTCACGCTCGCTCAAGCGGCGGCGCCGGCAGCCGACAAAGAGTCCATGACGGTTCGCTTCAGTGGGACTGCGCACTGACAGTGACAAAGAAAGAGGATGCATCATGAAATCCATCCGTAGCATCCTGCTGCTGCTGATCGCAGCGAGCGTGCTGGCGTCAGGGGTCCTCACCGGAGTCTCGATGTGGGGCTCGCGCAGCACGAGTCAGTCGGCGCAACGCGCGCTGGTCTCGAAGGACGTCACCGCGGACATCTTGCCGCCACCGCTCTACCTGATCGAGTTGCGCCTCGTGCTGTCGCAGGCGATCGAAGGTTCGATGCCGCTGGCCACCGCGAGCACCGAGGCGGCGCGACTGGAGAAGGAATACGGCGAGCGCGTCAGCTACTGGATGCAAAACCCGCCCTATGGGCTGGAGTCGCAGCTCCTCGGAAAGCAGCATGCCGCCGGCCTGCGCTTCATCGCCGCGTCCAAACCGGTCCTGGCCGCGCTCGCGGCCGGCAACACCGCAGAAGCACAGACCGCACTCACCAGCGCCCACGCCGCTTACATCGAGCATCGCGCCGGCGTCGACGAAACCGTCAAGGTCTCGACTTCGTTTGCCGACGCGGCCATGGCCTCGCTGACCTCCACGCAAGCAAAACTGAGCTGGGTGCAGCTGCTGGTGTTCGCGCTTTCGGCCGTCGCACTCCTCGCACTCGGGCAATGGGCCCGCAAGACGGTTCGATCGGCCATCGGCGGCGAGCCGGGCGACGCCGCGGCGATTGCCCATGCGGTGGCTCGAGGCGACTTGACGGTTCGTGTCCCGGTCGCGGCGGGCGATGCGTCCAGTGTCATCGCGGCCATGGCCCGGATGTGCGAGAACCTCGCCAAGATCGTGGCCCAGGTGCGCGCCGGCAGCGACAGCATGGCCTCCGCCTCGGTCCAGATCGCGCAGGGCAATCAGGATCTGTCGGGCCGCACCGAAAAGCAGGCGTCGGCACTGAAAGAAACCGCCGCGTCGATGGAGCAACTCGGCACCGCCGTCAAGCAGAACGCCGACAACGCCAGGCAAGCCAACCAGCTCGCCCTGGGCGCGAGCACCGTCGCCATCAAGGGCGGCGAAGTCGTGGGGCAAGTGGTCGACACAATGAAGGGCATCAACGAGTCGTCGAAGAAGATCGCCGACATCATCAGCGTGATCGACGGCATCGCATTTCAGACCAACATCCTGGCCTTGAACGCCGCCGTCGAAGCGGCCCGTGCCGGCGAGCAGGGCCGCGGCTTCGCGGTCGTGGCCTCCGAAGTGCGCAGCCTCGCGGGCCGTTCGGCCGAAGCAGCCAAGGAGATCAAGGGTTTGATCAGCGCCAGCGTGGAGCGCGTCGCGCACGGCACGGCGCTGGTCGATCAGGCCGGGCTGACGATGACCGAGGTCGTCAGCTCGATCAAGCGCGTGACCGACATCATGGGCGAGATCAGTGCGGCCAGCACCGAGCAGAGCGCCGGCGTCGCCCGGGTGGGCAATGCGATCAGCCAGATGGATCAATCCACGCTGCAGAACGCCGCGCTGGTTGAACAGAGCGTGGCCGCCGCTGAAAGCATGAAACTGCAGTCGCAGCAGCTGGTGCAGGCTGTCGCGGCATTCAAGCTCGATCAAGCCAAATCGGGCCACGCGGCGACGCCGGTGTTCGCCGCATCGAGCGCCAAGGCGGCAGAGCGCCGCAAGCCCAACCGCGCGACCAACGTCGTGCGCCCCAACTTTGTCGTCGGCGCGGTGATGCGCAAGGCCGGCGCGGCCGCCACGGCCCCAAAGCCGCGCGCCGCCGCACCACTCAAGACGGGCACCGACGACTGGCAGTCGTTTTAGCAAGCCATGCGCGCCGCTGCGGCCGAACGCCGTGGCGCGCCTGCGCCTGCCTCTGCTTCTGATCGAACCCTGCGATCCCACAGCTCAGCCCACTCCGCGGCGGCAATCCACGGTGCCAGGCCTTGGTTCGTCATGAGCGCGGCCTCAGAAATCTCGGCCGCAGCCTCGACCCCCACATCGGGGCACAGCTGAACGAGGCGCGCGACGAACGCGCCCTTCCAATCGCTCGGTTCATTGCAACTTGATGGCGCACTGGGTCTTCTCATGGCGTCGCTCCTGAGACCGCAATACCCAGATTCTTCCGCGGACCCACCCCGCTGTCCGTAGGACCAAGCGCATGTCTGGTGTCGGCGACCCACTTCAGGTTCTGTGCTGACATCAACGACAGCGAGGCTTGGGTCATCGCCACGGCCTATGCAAGTGCACCAAGGAAATTGACGGTACCTGCAAGGTCTGACAGATGCTCAAACGAGTGATACCTGTTGCAATGGCATGTGGCATCGATTGAGTGTCATCGTCGAGGACAACCAAATCTGGGCTTCCCACTGGCAATAGTTCATCACGCGCGTGCAGTCGCTGGTGCGATCTGCAGATCAGTCTCGACCGCGCTTCGGTTGACGGGGATGGACTGCGTGTGAAAACGACCACTCGCGAAGTCGGGCGCGCGCTGGCCAGAACGCTTGGCAGGCTTTCGCAGGCACAGAGCCAGTTGTCACGCACGCAAGCGGTCCTCGAGCAAATGAATCAACAAGTGCTCGAGGCGACCGAACGCCTGGCTGCCTGCGAGCAGAGTCAACTGGTACGCGAAGCGAACGCGCAGCTGGTGATCTCGGCGCTGAACGCCCATACCGCAGCCGAGCTCGCCGAGCGTTCGCACCGCGACGGAGCGACTTCCTTCGAACGCCAGGTGCGCAGAGAACTGCGCGCCAAGGACGCCCTCGCCGCGCTGAACGTCAATCTAGAGGACCGTGTTTCCGAGCGAACCCGAGAGCTCGAGATGGCGCGCGACGACGCGCTCGCCGCGGTGCACGCCAAAGAAGAATTCCTGTCCAACATGAGCCACGAACTTCGCACGCCGATGAACGGCATGCTCGGCGCCCTGGAGCTGTTGGCAACGTCGGAAGTAACGCCCAAGCAGGCGCACTACCTCGAGGTGGCAACCGCATCAGGCGAGGCCTTGCTCGCCATCCTCAACGAGGTGCTGGACTTCGCCAAGATCGGCTCGAACTTGCTTCACGTGGACCGCGCGCCGATCGACGTGAATGCCATTGCGCGCTCGGTCGCGGCGCTGTTCTCGGCACTGGCCGAGCGCAAGGCCATCGACCTGCAGTTCATCCCCGATCCAGAGCTGTCGGAGATGCGGCTGGGCGACGCCCTGCATCTGCGCCAGGTTCTGCTCAACCTGGTGGGCAACGCGATGAAGTTCACACCGCGGGGCCTGGTGATTCTTCGAACGCAACTCGTTCGCGATGGCGACCTCGAACGTGTCGCCTTCGAAGTCAAGGACGCCGGCATCGGCATCGCCGCATCACAGCTGGAGCGCATATTCGAGCCCTTCGTTCAAGCCGACGACCCCACACACGAGCGGCCAGGAGGCACGGGCCTGGGGCTGTCGATCAGCCGGCAATTGGTGCGAGCCATGGGCGGTGAGTTGAAGGTGACGAGCGTTCACGGTCAGGGTTCGACATTTGGCTTCGAGCTGCCGCTCGACCTTGCCCCGGTGACTGCGGCCATGCCACTGAACGAACTCGAAAACGCATCAGCCAAGGAGCGCCTGACCGGTCGCGTTCTGCTGGTCGAAGACAACCTGGTCAACCAGATGGTGGGCATCGCCATGCTGGAGTCACTGGGGCTCGATGTCGTGTCTTCGGAGAATGGCGAAGAGGCACTGGTCAAGATGGCAGAGATGCCGTTCGAGCTGGTGCTGATGGACTGCCACATGCCGGTGATGGATGGCTATGAGGCAACGCATCGAATCCGCGAGGCCGAGTTTCGCGATGGCCGCCCCCGGATGCCCATCGTCGCCTTGACCGCCAACGCATTCACGAACGACGTGGACCGATGCCTGGCCGCCGGCATGGATGCGCATTTGGCCAAGCCCTACTCGACGAAGCAGTTGCGTGCCGCCATCGCGCCCTGGCTCGAGCACGCGCGCGCATCGGTCAAGCAGGTCGGCTCTTGACGAGCGGAAGCTCGTCACCCTCATCGCCCTGCGTGGAATTGACGAGACCGCTGACCCTGTTCAACTCCTGCGCGACCACTGCCAGTATGTTGGTCAAGTGCTGCCGCGCTTGTTCGGCTGCGGCATGCAGTCCCTGAGCACCGAGCGCAGCCACGACCAGGTGTTCGTTCGCCTCGCGCAACTGCGTGTGCCTGAGCTCATAGTCGGCCAATACCAGCTGATGATGGGCCAAGCGTTGCTGCGCCGATCGGGTGGGTAGTTCGGGGGTGTTTGACCGATCGAGAGATTGATCCGAGTGGAAGGCAAAGCCGCCGAGCGCCTGCCTTTTCGCGGTGTACATCGCTGCGTCGGCCTTGTCGATCAAGGTCTTGGCACCGTCGCCATCTTCGGGATAGATGCTGATGCCGATGCTCGCCGACAAGTGCATCAAATTTTCGTCGATGCGACTGTACGAACGCAGCGAGGCATTCACCTTCTCGGCGATGACGGCGGCGTCGGCAGCCTCCGATACTTCTGCCAGCAAGATCAGGAACTCATCGCCGCCGTGCCGGCTGACGGTATCGGTGTCGCGCACCAGGGACCGCAAACAATCGGCCACCAAGTGAATCGCTCGATCACCCGCCGCATGGCCGAAGGCATCGTTGATGTGCTTGAAGTTGTTGAGATCAAGAAACAGCAGTGCCAGCCGGTGGCCGTAACGCCTGGCATGAGCAATGGCGTGCTCGAGCCGGTCCAGCAGGAGCGAACGATTGGGCAGTTTCGTCAGCGGATCAAGCCCGCCCAGCCGAGTGACCTCGTCCAGCGCCCCTGCGGCCGTCTCTGCGTCGGCCTGCGCGCCCAATGCCGAGATGACCAGTTGCTCGTTGGCCTCAAGGAGCTGTGAGGCCTGGCCGCTGTTCATTTGATACTCTGCCTGGACGATGTCTTGCAAGAGGTGGACCAACACGGCGCGCATGGACGTCACTTGCGCGTTCAGCCGAACAAGATCGTGTTCGGCCTTCGCTGTGGCTCTGGCGCGCCGATCGGGGGAATCGTTCACGGCGAGCGCACCGGAGCACGCGGTTCACTGATGGCGCCAGGCGGGTACACATCCCCGGCCTGTTTTGTCGTCGGACGGCCGCCGAGCAGGCCCTCCTGGCCGACGAGCATCTCGCCGATGTGGATGCCTTTCGCGTCGATGCTGAATTCGCGCAACTCGTTCGAATGGGCGCTCGCCCGCACCTTGACGACGGCCATCACGCGCAGCAGGCGGCTGTCGACCTCGATGTAGCGCTGCACGATGATCGCATCCGTCATGAAGGCCGTGCCGTAGGGGCTGAAGCGCAGGTCGGTATAGCGGTCTTCGAGCTCGGAGGTCATCAGCACCGTGACGCCCGATGCCGCCAGCGCGGTGACCAGGTTCGACAAGGATTCGCGAAAGTCCTCGCGGAACGTCGGTGCCAACGCGAGCTCGAAGCCCGACAGCGAGTCGATCACGACGCGGCTGGCGCCCAGGCGCCGGATCTCGCGCATCAGCATGAACGTGATTTCATCGATCGAGAGATCGGCCGGGCGGCTGTCCACCAGGCCGACCTGACCGCTGGCGATCAGGTCGGCGATCAGCCGGCTGCGCGATTGGCTCGGGTGCTGCTCGAAGGCGGCAATCACCCCCTTCTCGCCTTTGCGTGCGCCTTCCGCGAGGAAAGCGGCGGCCAGGATGCTCTTGCCCGAACCCGACGGCCCCGCCACGAGCAGCGAATAGCCGCGTGGCAGGCCCCCGCCCAGCATGTCGTCCAGCCCCGGCACACCCATCGGCAGGCGTGACGGGGGCTGCGGCACAGGTGCATCGACCGCAGCGGCAATTGAAACGCTTGCTGGAGGAAATACTTCGATACCGGCCGCGCCGATCCGAAATGTGTGAAGCCCGGGCAGCGTCGGTTGCCCGCGCATCTTCAGGATTTCCATCTTGCGGACCATCGAGTTGCGCTGCACGCTCTGGCGCAGCCAGATCAGGCCGTCCGATACGGTGAACACCGGGTTGGCGTCGGTCTCGCTGAAGTACTCGCCGATCAGGAAGGTCGTGGCCTGCCAGCTCGTCATCAGCATGCCGAGCTGCTGCAGGAACTGCTGCAGGCGGTTGTGAGGCCGGCGGTCGCTTTCGCTGGCAAGCACCACCGACCGGAACGAATCGACGAAGACGAGCGCGGGATCGTGCTGCGCCACCTCGTCGAGGATGCGCTTGAGCACCCGGTCCAGGTCGCCCGTTGCCGCGTCGTCGGACAAGTTGATGAATCGGATCGACCGGTTGATCACCTCGGCGTCGAAGAACTCGAACTGCTGCTGGTAGCGCAGCATCTTCAGCGGCGGCTCGCCCAGCACCGTGAAATAGACCGCCGGGCGCTCGGGTGTGGCCAGCGCAAACATCATCTGGTGCGCGAGCGTGGTCTTGCCGCAGCCCGGTTGACCGGCGATGAGGTTGAACGAGAACTCCGGGAGGCCCCCGCCGAGGATCTCATCCAGGCCCGGTACCCCGGTGGCCAGGCGATTGATTTCTACCTTGGTGTTCATGGTGTGGTGTCCTGCACGGATGGACCGCTCAAAAAGGTGGCCCATACCGAGCGAAGCAAGCGCTCGGCGAGCGACGCGCCGATCAGCTTGATCAGCATGTCATTGAAGGTCGTCAAGAGCACGCTGCTGGCGGCGGCTTCTGCGCTGGTCTGCTGCGCGAGCGCCGATTGGAGGGCCGCCACATCGAGGGCCATCTGATTGCCTTCGCCCAACGCTTCGAGCCAGCCGTGGGCCCGAGCGGTCAGATGCAGGCTGCGGTTGAGCAGCGCTGCAGCGCCAAGCTTGCCGACGATGGGCGTCAGGGCAGCGTCGATGCCTCTGCACGCTGCAGCGGTCAGTTCGGCGATCTGATCGGAGCTCGCACCCGATCTCATGCCTGCTGCGAAGAAGGCGTTCATTGAATCGATCGACTGGTTATTCATAGAGGCCTATCGCTCACGTGTGCCTTGACTTCTCAAATGGTCGTCTCTTGGTGAACTTAGCCCCTGGCTGTTGCGTTGTCCGTGCGCAAGCGCACACAACGCCGCGACCCACGGCTGGTTACAACCGAGGTCGGCACCACGTGCACCGGATCCGGGGTGTCAGCGGCCGGAAAAGTCGAGCACCACGCGCGAAGGCACCTGGCCGTGCTCGAGTCGTTCGAACACGTTGTTGATCGCCGAGAGCGGCTGCAGTTCGCTGTCGGCCTTGACCTTGCCGTCGGCCGCAAAGGCCAGCGCCTCGGCCATGTCCTGACGGGTGCCGACGAACGAGCCGCGGATCGTGATGCAGTTGGCCACCACGTCGAACAGCGGCGTCGGGAACTCGCCCGGCGGCAGGCCGACCAGCACGCAGGTGCCGCGCTTGCGCGTCATGCCCACAGCTTGTTTGAAGGCTGCGAGCGAGGGCGCGGTGATCAGCACGCCGTGGGCGCCGCCGTCGGTCGCTTGTCTGACGGCCTGGATCGCGTCGCCGGTCTTCGCGTTGACGACCGCATCGGCGCCCAGCTGCGTCGCATGCGCGAGCTTGCCGTCGTCGATGTCGACCGCGCACACATGCAGCCCCATCGCCTTGGCGTACTGGACCGCCAGGTGCCCGAGGCCACCGATGCCCGAGACGACGATCCACTGGCCCGGCTTCGCTGCGGTCTCTTTGATGCCCTTGTAGCTGGTGACGCCGGCGCAGATGAGCGGCGCTGCGTCCTGGGCGGTCAAGCCGGCCGGCACGTGAGCCACGTAGTTCGGGTCGGCGACGATGTACTCGGCAAAGCCGCCGTTCTTCGTGTAGCCGCCGAACTGCGCTTGCGCGCACACCGTCTCCCAGGCCGCGAGGCAGTGTTCGCAGTGCCCGCAGGCCGAGTACAGCCATGGCACGCCGACACGGTCGCCTTCCTTCACGGCCGTGACGCCGGCACCGAGCGCCACGACGCGGCCGATGCCTTCGTGGCCGGGGATGAAGGGCAGCGTGGGCTTGGCCGGCCAGTCGCCTTTGGCCGCGTGCAGGTCGGTGTGGCACACGCCACAGGCCTCGGTCTTGACGAGGATCTGCCCGGGTCCGGGCATTGGAATGTCCAGTTCCCGGAGCTTCAGGGCTTGGCCGAATGCTTCGACGACGGCAGCTTGCATCTTGCGTGACATGGTCTGTTCTCCTTCATGCCGGCGCGTCGAGATGGGCGGTGCGGACGAGCTTCTTGTTGACGAACTCCTGGATGCCCAGGTTGCCGAGCTCGCGGCCGTAGCCCGAGGCCTTGATGCCACCGAAGGGCAGCTCGGCGTCCGACCAGTCGATGTTGTTGATGAACATCATCCCGGTGTCGACACGGCTGGCCACGCGCTTGCCGCGCGCCAGGTCCTTGGTGAAGACGGAGCCGCCCAAGCCGAAGTCGGAGTCATTGGCGAGGGCGATGGCCTCGTCTTCATCCTTGACGCGGAAGAACGAGACCACCGGGCCGAAGAACTCGTCGCGGAAGGCGGGGTTGTCGGGCGCGATGTCGGTCAGGATGGTCGTCTGCATGAACGAACCCGGTCGGTCGATGCGCTTGCCGCCCATCACCAGCTTGGCGCCGTGAGCCACCGCGCTGTCGACCTGCTTGAGCAGCTGCAGCAACGCGCCCTCGGACGACAAGGGGCCGTGCGTGGTCCCCTCGATCATCGGGTCGCCTACCTTCAGCTTGGACAGAGCCGACGTGAACTGCTCGAGGAACTTGTCGGCGATCGAATCCAGCACGATGAATCGCTTGGCGGCGCAGCAGGTCTGGCCGCCGTTGTACATGCGCCCCCACACGGCCCAGGGGATCGTCTTCTCGAGGTCGGCGTCGTCGAGCACGATGAACGCGTCGCTGCCGCCGAGCTCCATCGATGACTTCTTGAGGTTCTGCCCGGCCCGCGCCGCGATGCTCCTGCCGGCCGCGACGCTGCCGGTCAGCGCGACGCCCTTGATGCGGGGGTCGTCGACGACACGGTTCGCCTGCTCGTGCGAGATCAGCAGGTTGGTGTAGGCGCCCGCGGGCGCACCCGCATCGAGCAGGAGCTTCTCGAACGCGATCGCGCATTGCGGCACGCAGCCGGCGTGCTTGACCACCAGCACGTTGCCGGCCATCAGCTGCGGGCCGGCGACGCGTGCGAGTTGGTAGTAGGGGAAGTTCCAGGGCTCGACGCAGAACAGTACGCCAAAGGGGCTGCTCTCCATGTGGGCTTCACCGACCTTGGGGTGCAGCTTCGTCGGCGCCAGAAAGGCTTCGGCGTTCTTGGCGTAGTAGGCCAGGATGTCGGCGCTGAACTTCACCTCGCCGCGGGCCTCGTCGATGCGCTTGCCCATCTCCAGCGTCGCCAGTTGGGCGTAGTCGTCGACGTGTGCGTGCATCAGGGCGGAGGCCTTGGCGACGATGGCGGCGCGCTCGGCGTAGCTCGTGTTCTTCCAGGTCTGGAAGCACGCTTCGGCGGTGGCGAGCGACTTTTCGAGCGCTGCGCTGGTGAGATGCTCGAAGCTCTTGACGGTCTTGCCGGTGTTGGGGTTGACGCTTTGGTAGGTCATGGAGATTTCCTTCATCAAGTGCCGCGATGGATTCGCTCCGAGCACAGTGCACGCCGGAGGACCGAAGGTCCGTGCGGCGGCGCACATAGCGAGGTATCGAAACGCAAGTCATTGGCCGGGCAGACCGCGAATCGAAAAACAAGCCCTTCCCACCGATGAAACCTTGATCCACATCAACATGGCGCTCGTCCGCGTGTGGGACAACGCGACTCATGAACAGCAGCCAATCAAACGTTCGCCCGCACTGGAGCACCTCGTCCATCGGCGACTGCACAGACAGCTCGCCGATGGAACTGGCCGAGTTGCGCGACCACCTCGACGAGTGCCAGGCATCGCGCGGTCGACTGTTCGCGCTCAAGCGAGCCGCGGAGTCGCTCAATGCCTTCGTGGTGCGGCGCCCGGTCACGATATGGACGGTGGTGTTGATAGCGCTGCTGATCGTCACCTTGAGCGTTTGAGTGCCTCTGTGCTCTAGCGCACAGACCGTGCCGAGCAACGGGCGCACGCTGCGGCGTCTGTCCCCGACTCTTGAGTCGACGCTCATCGCAAACGGACTGCCAATGGCCACCTTCCCCACGCCCGACAAGCCGCAGGTCTTCTTTCACGTGAAAGACATGACGAGCGAGCGTTCCGCCGGCGTCGTCGTCGGCGCGCTCATGAAACTGGACGCCGGCGCCACCGTGCGGGTCGATTTGCCGATGCGACGGGTGGAAATCGACCCGATGACCGCCGAGCCGGCGGCCTTCAGGGACGCCATCAGCAATGCCGGGTACAGCACAGTGCGGCAATGGCCGTCGGACCTCGCTTACCTCTGGGCGTGACCCGCCAGTCCCCGCTGAAATTATCGTGTTGCACTGACTTGGCTACGCGACATGCTCCTACGCGGAGCAGCCGCCACGTCGTCGACGATTGACCCATGCTTTGCAAGGAAACGAATCACCTGTGGCTTGGCCGGTTCTCAGTGCGCCTGATGCAGCTGTGCCAGGACATCTCGTGGCCACGCGCAGTGACACGCGCCGTTGTGGCACACGCCTATCTGAGCGATCTCGCGCCTGAAATAGCGGCGCTGCTCGAATCAACAGTGCCTGGCAAGGGTCGGCTTTTTCCTACGCCGGTTGCAGCCGTCGGGTCCGCCGCAGGGCGCAATCGTCCGATGTCAGTCGGGGGCTCAGGGGTACATGCTTGGAAGCCGTACTACTGAAGGAGACTCGTATGAACTGGGACCGTATTCAAGGGAACTGGAAGCAAGTCACCGGGAAAGCCAAGGAACAATGGGGCAAGTTGACCGATGACGACCTCGATGTCGTGGCTGGCCGCCGCGAACAGTTGATTGGCAGGGTCCAGGAACGCTACGGCGTGGCCAAGGACGAAGCTGAAAAGCAGGTGGCCGACTGGGAACGCAAGGCCAGTGATTCTTGGTTCAAAAAATAGGCGACGGCATCGTCGTCAGTCGCCGCGAGGTGAACGTCGGAGCGACCTGGGAGGGGCTTGAATCTTCACCCTAACGCCGAATCGCACTTGCTTCGCGGCGACATCGCAGGTGCACGTGCGTTCTGCGCGAACGCGCTCGAACTCGCGCGCGCCCAAGGTGACCGCCGCGCCCAGGCCGATGCCGAGTTCGGGCTGGCCACTTGCGCGCAACAGGCAGATGCCTTCGATGAAGCCATCGTTGCCGCGGTGCGCGCCATCGCAATCTACAGCGACCTCGCCGTGCCGGCAGGCGAGGCCGAGTGCCGCGCGCTCGTGTCGCGCATCCTGCAGCTCAACGGCGATACCAGCGAGTCCCTGCAGGAAGGGCTGCGCGCACAGACGCTGGCCGAGCAGTCGGGCGACCCCCAAGCCCAGTACTCGGCGCTGATGGCACTGACCAACCTGCATCTGGCACTGGCCCAATGGGAACCGGCGATCGCGCATGGCGAACGAGCCGCCGAAATGGCCCGGCTGCTCCAAGACGATCTGCGCCATGGGCGCGCGCTCGATACCCTGGGCTGTGTGTGGGGCGGCATGGGCGATGAGGCGCGCGAGAGCGGCGACGAAGGGCGAGCGCTGCGCTGCGCCGCCGAATCGGCCGATCTCTCGGAGCGCGCGCGCGACATCGGTCGCCGCTGCGGATCCCGGCGACTCGAGGGCACCGCCCTGGCCAACGTGGCCGAGAGCCTGGCCTTCATGGGGCGCCTCGACGAGGCCCAGGCACTGCTGGCGGCCTGGCCGGTCGACCCGAGCCGCGACACCGCCTTCACGATCACGCATCACCTGGATGCCTGGGGCTGCATCTGTCTGCGGCTGGGCCGGGCTGAAGACGCCGTCGACTTGTTCCGGCGTGCACTGGCAATCGCCGAGAGCAAATCCTTCGCGATGCAGCTGAATGCACACCTGGCCGACGCCCTGGAGCGCAGCGGCGACTTTGGCGCGGCACTCGGCTACTTCAAGCGTTTTCATGCGCTGCACGTACAGGCCACCTCCGATGCGGCCCAGCGCAGCGCCCGCGTCGCCGCAGCCAAGATGGAAACGGCCGCCGCGCTGGCGCGCACCGAGGAGCTTTCGCGCACCAACGAGCAGCTCAACCGCCGCGCCAATGACCTCATGCGGATGAGCCTCGAAGACCCTTTGACCGGTCTGCCGAACCGGCGCGCCCTGGAGAAAGCGCTGGGTGCAGGCGAACAAGCCTGGGCGCTCGCGCTCATCGACATCGACCACTTCAAGGATGTCAACGACACCTATTCGCACCTCGTGGGCGATGAGGCGCTGCGTCATCTGGCGAAGTTGCTTCGACGCTGCTGCCGCGGCTCGGACCTCCCGGTCCGTTGGGGCGGCGAGGAGTTTGCGATCCTGCTGCGCCAACTCGCAGAAGGCGCTGCGCCGGCGGCCGCCGAGCGAGTGCGCGCAATGGTCGAGGCCTATGACTGGTCGAGCGTCGCTGCAGGGCTCACTATGACGGTCAGCATCGGCGTCGCGGTGGGCGACGCCGCGCGGTCGATGGACGAGGTATTCGCCGAGGCCGATCAACACCTCTACGCCGCCAAACGCGGCGGACGCAATCGAGTGGCGACCCAGCTCGCGTGATGCCCCGCGCGCCGACGCACGATTGCGGCGAAGTCCGACAGACGCTGGTCGCCTCCACGCGCAGATTCGGTTCCTCGGGGCAGCAACAGGAGCTCACGATTCAAGCGTCACTAGGCTCACCCGGTGGGCTTCACTTCCCCGGCCCGATCTGCCGCGAATGCCTTCCCGATCGCATGGGCCAGCTGCGGCCGATCGAAGGGTTTCGCCAATCTCAGCGCAACGCGGTCGAGGCCCGACGGAACCTCACCGAAGCCCGACACCACGATGATGGGCAAGCCCGGTCTCTCCACACCCAGACGCGCCGCCAATTCGGCGCCGGTCATCCCAGGCATCACTTGGTCCGTGATGACCATCGCCACGCGCGGGTTGCCAAGAACCAGCTCCAGCGCTTGACTTCCTGTTGCCGCGGGCAAGACCGAGTGGCCAAGGTCCTCAAGCATCGACACGGTCCCGGCGAGTACCAGAGGATCGTCATCGACGGCGACCAAGAGCATAGGCGCCAACTCCAGACGACTCTCCTGGGGAACTGCCGCTCCCAGGGCTTGGGTCGCATCCGCGGAGGCCACCGGCAACCACAGTTCAGCCGTCGTACCTCGGCCTTCTGCGCTGCTGAGTACAAAGTTCCCGCCTGACTGGACCGCGAGCCCGTAGACCATCGGCAAGCCCAGGCCAGTCCCCTTGCCGGAGCCTTTGGTCGTGAAGAAGGGTTCGGTGGCGCGGGCCAGCGTCTCCTGGTTCATGCCAGAGCCGCTGTCGGCGATGGCAAGGCAGATGTAGAAGCCGGGGGCGAGGCTGCCGGCAGCCTCGTCGACCGCTTCGCGCCGCGCGGTGATCGTCACGGAACCACCGTCGGGCATGGCGTCGCGCGCGTTCACGACCAGGTTCAGGATGGCCAGCTCCAGCTGATTCGCATCGATCAGGATCGGGGGCAGCTTGGTCGGGAGATCGATGGAGACCTTGATCGTCGGATCGACCGAACGCTCGATCAGGTCTCTCATCCCATGGATCAGCGAACGAACATCGACTGCGACCGGCTTGAGTTCCTGGCGCCGTGCGAAGGCCAACATCCTCTGGGTGAGTGTGACCCCGCGCTTGGCGCCCTGCGCCGCATTGTCGATCAGCCGCTTCAGTGCGTCGTCGTCCGGCACACGCCTGCGCAGCAGCTCGAGGCTGCTGAGAACGACCATCAACAGGTTGTTGAAGTCGTGCGCCACGCCGCCCGTCAACCGACCGATGGCTTCGAGCTTCTGCGACTGGAACAGGGCCTCACGCGTGCGCTCCAAGGCGAGTTGATCGTTGTGTCTCTCGGTGACGTCCCGCGTGACTTTCGCGAAGCCGATGATTCGCCCCGCGTCGTCGCGAATCGGATCGACAACGACGTTGGCCCAGAAGTGGCTGCCGTCCTTGCGAACGCGCCACCCTTCGCTCTCGAATCGGCCTTCGCGAATCGCGGTGGCAAGGGCCGCCTCCGGTTGCCCACGCTCGCGGTCCTCGGGGCGATAGAAGCGCGAGAAGTGGCTGCCTACGACCTCTTCCGGCAGATAGCCCTTGATTCGCTGTGCCCCGACATTCCAGTTCGTGACGATGCCGTTCGGGTCCAGCAGGTAGATGGCGTAGTCGGTCACGCCTTGAACCAGCAGCCTGAATTGTTCTTCGCTTCGACGCAAGGACTCTTCGGCTTTGCGACGCTCGGTCAGGTCTCTGGTGACTTTCGCGAAACCGAGGAGGTCCCCGGTGGGCGATCGGACCGGATCGACGACGACATGCGCCCAGAAGCGCTCGCCGCCCTTTCGTATGCGCCAGCCTTCGGCTTCGAACCTCCCCTCGCGCGCCGCGGTCGCGAGCGTACGGGCCGGCATGCCGGCCTGTACGTCAGGTTCCGGATAAAACTGTGAGAAGTGGCACCCGACGATCTCTTGGGCGCTGTAGCCTTTCAGGCGTTGCGCCCCGGAATTCCAGCTCACCACGTAGCCATCGGCGTCCAGCATGTAGATCGCGTAGTCCGTGACGGCATCGACCAGCAACTGGTAGCGTGCCTTGTTGGTCAACAAGGCCTTGAAGCCGTCCGACTGGTTCACCTTCATGACTCCTGGTCCGGCGCAGACCGGCCGAGCGCAAGCGCCGGGTGCTATCGCGCCGCGTTGACGGCGGCCTCCAACGCATCCGCGTCGTACGGCTTGCGAAGAAGCACCGGTCCGGCGCCGTCGCCGGGGTCCGAAATCCGATCCAGCCCGGTCGCGAAGACGATCCGAAGCGAGGGCTGCACTGCGCGGGCTTCGGCGGCGAACACGTCGCCAGACATCCCGGGAAGCCCGACGTCCGTGACCAGCACGTCGGTCGGCGACGCGCGAAGAATCTCCATCGCGCCCTCGGCGCTCGCGGCGACCGTGACGCTATGGCCTCGCTCGCGCATGAGTTCTGCTGCGGTGAAGCGAATCGACTCTTCGTCTTCGACAAGTAGGATGTTCACGTTCACTCCTTTCGAACCGCGCGTTGAACTGGCCACTGCGCTGAAGCAGCGGGTCTGATGATCGCAGCGGTCCATTCTGCGCCATCTTTTTGAACCAATCGAGCGTCGAAAAGGCCGTGCGACTCAGTTCGGCTTCGCCTCGAAATGGAAGAGCTGCACCAGCCTGCCATCATCGACAGTCGTTCCGAACAACTCGGTCGCCGCGTGATAGAAATCGCTGCGAAAGATGATGAGGCGGTTGAAGCGCATGGGCAATTCGAGGACGGGCCTCCCCGGCTGTGTTCGGGCAGGCTGAGATAGAGCACGCCGCCGAAGACGTTGTCGATGCGCGGGTTGTCCACGTGGACATCGGCGCGAGCCTCGTCATCGGCCGCGCTCAGCCGAAACGCGCCGTGGTCCGGCGAGTTCCATCTGAGCTCTCTCCCCAAGGCATCGGCAACCCGCTGCATGAGCGGCGCGGTCGCGCACGGCGGAGTCTGTAGCCCCGGAAAATTGAGCTTCGCCTCCCGGCGCACCAGTCGCCGACCGAGGCCGAAGAGATATTCACGTATCAGATAAGGAAAGCATTTTTTGTTGCTTCCTCGACTGAAGATCTCTCGGGATACTGTGATCATCGAAAATTCTCGAAGGTGACCATGACCCTTACCATCGCCGGGCGCCGAACGCCCGGCTTCTCATTCGTGACCCCATGAACTTTCAACAGCTGCGCTCCGTGCGCGAAGCGCTGCGCTGCGGCTTCAACCTCACCGAAGTGGCCAAGGTGCTGCACACCTCCCAGCCGGGTGTGAGCCGCCAGATCCGCGAACTCGAAGAAGAGCTCGGCGTCGATCTGTTCGTGCGCGCGGGCAAGCGCCTGACCTCGCTGACCGAGGTCGGCACCTTGATCGTGCCCATCATCGAAAACATGCTGAAGGACGCCGAGAGCCTGAAGCGCGCCGGCGAAGAGTTCACGCAGCAGGCGTCGGGGCGGCTCTCGATCGCCGCGACCCATTCGCAGGCCCGCTATGCATTACCCGGCGCGGTGCGCGACTTCCGCCAGCGCTACCCACAGGTGAGCCTCAACCTGCACCAGGGCACGCCCGATCAGGTGGCCGAAATGCTGATCTCGGGCGAGGCCGACATCGGCATCGCGACCGAAGCGCTCGCCACTTACGACCCGCTCGTTGCGCTGCCCTGCTTCCGCTGGACCCACAGCGTGATCGTGCCGCCCGGCCACGCGCTGCTCGATGGCGGGCCGCTGACGCTCGAGCGGCTGTCCGAGTACCCCATCATCACCTACAACCCGGGCTATACCGGGCGCACGCACATCGACGAGGCCTTCGACAAGGCCGGCATCGAGATCGACCTGGTGATCACTGCGATGGACGCGGACGTGATCAAGACCTACGTGGGCCTCGGCCTCGGGGTCGGCATCGTCGCCTCGATCGCGTTCGACGACGAGCGCGACCGCGACCTGCGCGCGATCGATGCGCGCCACCTGTTCGAGATCAACCTGACCAAGCTGGCCGTTCGGCGCGGCAGCTTCCTGCGCAGCTACGTCTACGATTTCATCGAGACCTTTGCGTCGTCGCTGAAGCGCGAGGTCGTCGAGCGTGCAATGGCCACCGTCCCGGGCACCCGCATCGAGCTCTGACTGCCGCCTTTCGGCGGGCGCGCTCCGAGCCGCGTCAAATCATCGCGGCCGGGTCGGTGAACTCGGTTTCCGCCACCGCATTGGCACCGGCCGAGAAGCGCGTGATGCGCCGCGGCTTCAGGTGCACCTGGCTGCCATTGCGCAGGCCGAGCCGCTCGCGCAAGGCGGTGTAGTCGGTGCGCGTCATCTCGACGTCGACATAGCTGCCGTCATCGAGGCGCTTGAACTCGATGCGCGTCTGCGGCCCGACGGTCAGCGCCTGCGACAAGGTCACGGCAAGCGAGCCTTCCTGTGCCTCGGCGACGATCTCGAGCTCGTGCGGCCGCACGTAGCTGACCTCGTCAGCCGGAGCCGTCCCGGCCGGCGCACGCCCGAAGCGGCCGTGGAACAGGTTCACATCACCGAGGAACTGCAGCACGAAAGGCGTGGCCGGGTGGTCGTAGACCTCGTCCGGCGCGCCGTCCTGCTCGATGCGGCCCTGGTTCATCACGACCACGCGGTCGGCGACCTCCATCGCCTCGTCCTGGTCGTGCGTGACGAACACGCTGGTGATGTGCATCTCGTCGTGCAGCCGGCGCAGCCAGCGGCGCAACTCCTTGCGCACCTTCGCGTCGAGCGCGCCGAAGGGTTCGTCGAGCAACAGCACCTTGGGCTCGACCGCGAGCGCACGCGCGAGCGCGATGCGCTGGCGCTGGCCGCCTGACAGTTGATGCGGGTAGCGGTCGGCGAGCCAGTCGAGTTGCACGAGCTTGAGCAGCTCCATCACCTTGGCTTTGATCTGAGCCTCGCTCGGCCGCGTGGCCTTGGGCCGCACGCGCAAGCCGAACGCGACGTTCTCGAAGATGCTCATGTGGCCGAACAGCGCGTAGTGCTGGAACACGAAGCCGACGTGGCGATCGCGCACGTCGTCGAAGGTCGCATCTTCGCCATGGAACAGCACCGAGCCCGAGTCCGGCCGCTCCAGGCCCGCGATGATGCGCAGCAGCGAGGTCTTGCCCGAGCCCGAGGGGCCGAGCAGCGCGACCAGTTCGCCCGACGGGATGTCGAGGTTCAGGTTGTCGCAGACGACGGTGCTGCCGAAGCGCTTGTTCAGGTTGCGGATCTCAATGCTCATGGCAACAACTCCTTCTCACTCGTTTCTGTCCGACGCGCTGCGCTTCTGCTTCTTCACGCGCTGCTCGACGGTGTACTTCAACACCAGCGTGACCAGTGCCAGCAGCGCCAGCAGCGAGGCGACCGCGAAGGCCGCGGCGAACTGGTACTCGTTGTAGAGGATCTCGATGTGCAGCGGCATCGTGTTGGTCTGGCCGCGGATGTGGCCCGAGACCACGCTGACGGCACCGAACTCGCCCATCGCCCGCGCGTTGCACAGGATCACGCCATAGAGCAGCGCCCATTTGACGTTCGGCAGCGTGACGCGCCAAAACATCTGCCAGCCCGAGGCCCCGAGCACGCGTGCGGCTTCTTCCTGCTCCTGGCCCTGCGCCTGCATCAGCGGGATCAGCTCGCGCGCTATGAACGGGAAGGTCACGAAGATCGTCGCCAGCACGATGCCCGGCACCGCAAAGATCACCTTCAGGTCGTGGTCGCGCAGCGATGCGCCGAACCAGCCTTGCAGACCGAAGATCAGCACGTAGATCAAACCGGCGATCACCGGCGAGACCGAGAACGGCAGGTCGATCAGCGTCAGCAGCACGTTCTTGCCGCGGAAGTCGAACTTGGCGATGCACCACGCAGCGGCCAGGCCGAACACCAGGTTCAGCGGCACCGAGATCGCTGCGGCGATCAGCGTCAGCCAGATCGCCGACAGCGCATCCGGTTCGGTGATCGCCGCGAGATAGACGCTCCAGCCCTTCTTGAACGCCTCGAAGAAGACCGCAGCCAAAGGCACGAACAGGAAGAACGCGAGGAACGCGAGCGCGAGGCCGATCAGCGTTCGGCGCACCCACGCGGGTTCGGCAGTCGCGGCCAGTGCCGTTCGCGGCGCGACGGATCGGCGCGCGGCCGGCGCAGCCGCCAAGATGGTCGTGGTCGTTGACATGATGGTTGGTTTCAGCGCCCCTGCCGCTTGCGCGTCCAGGCCTGCAACAGGTTGATCGCGAGCAGCAGCGCGAACGCGGCAACGAGCATCACCACGGCGATCGCCGTGGCACCGGCATAGTCGTACTGCTCGAGCTTGGTGATGATGAGGAGCGGCGTGATCTCCGAGATCATCGGCATGTTGCCGGCGATGAAGATCACCGAACCGTACTCGCCCAAGGCACGCGCGAAAGCCAGCGCAAAGCCGGTCAACAGCGCGGGGGTCAGCACCGGAAGAATCACCCGGGTGAAGGTCTGCGCCCGCGTCGCGCCCAGCGTGGCCGCCGCTTCTTCCAGCTCCTTCTGCAAGTCTTCGAGGACGGGCTGCACCGTGCGCACGACGAATGGCAGGCCGATGAAGGTCAGCGCCACGAACACACCGAGCGGCGTGTAAGACACCTTGACACCGATCTGCGCCAGGTACTGGCCGATCCAGCCGTTGGCTGCGTACAGCGAGGTCAGCGCAATGCCGGCCACCGCGGTCGGCAGCGCGAACGGCAGGTCCACCAGCGCATCGATGAGGCGCTTGAACGGGAACTCGTAGCGCACCAGCACCCAGGCCACGACCAGGCCGAAGAGCGAGTTCACCAGCGCCGCCGCCAGCGAGGCGCCGAAGGTCAGGCGGTACGACGCGACGACGCGCGGCGAGGTCACGGCGTCCCAGAACGCCGGCCAGGTCATCGTGAACGTCTTCAGGAACGCCGCCGACAGCGGCACCAGGACGATGAGGCCGAGATACAGCAGCGTGAAGCCCAGCGCCAGGTCGAAGCCGGGCAATACGCTGTGGCGCTTGAGCAGGGTGCGGGACAGGAACACGGCGTGCTTCTTCAGCGCTTGGCGGCGGCGACGATCTGGTCGTACAGGCCGCCGTCATCGAAGTGGTCCTTCTGCGCTTTCTTCCAGCCGCCGAAGAGTTCGTCGACGGTGAACAGCTGCAGCTTGGGGAATTGCTTCGAATACTTCGCGAGGACCTTGGCCGAGCGCGGCCGCAGGCTGTGCTTGGCGGCGAGCTCCTGGCCTTCGTCGGACCACAGGTACTTCAGGTAGGCCTCGGCGAGCTTGCGCGTGCCGCGCTTGTCCACGACCTTGTCGACCACGGTCACCGGGTTTTCGGCCAGGATGCTCCAGCCCGGGTACACCGCTTCGAAGTCGTTGCCGAATTCGCGCAGGATCAGCGGCACCTCGCTCTCGAAGGTGGCGAGCGCATCGCCGAGCTTGCGCTGCGCAAACGTCGTCGTGGCCGCACGGCCACCGCCGTCGAGCACCGGCACGTTCGCGAAGATGCGGCGCACCAGCGCCTGCGCAGCGCTCGCGTTCACACCCTTCTTCAGCGCCGCGCCCCAGGCCGCGAGGTAGGTGTAGCGGCCGTTGCCCGAGGTCTTCGGGTTCGGGATGATCACCGAGATGCCGGCGCGGCCGAGGTCGTCCCAGTCGCGGATCTGCTTCGGGTTGCCCTTGCGCACCAGGATCACCGAAGTGGACGTGGTCGGTGCGCTGTTGTCCGGCAGGCGCTTGGCCCAGTCGGCCGGGATCAGGTTGCCGCGGTCGTGCAGCACGTCGATGTCGTTGGCCTGGTTCATCGTCAGCACGTCGGCCTCGAGGCCGTCGACGACGCTGCGCGCCTGCTTGCTGGAGCCGCCATGCGACTGGTTCAGCGTCACGTCCTCGCCGGTGGTCTTCTTCCAGTACGCGGCGAACAGCGCGTTGTATTCCTTGTAGAACTCGCGCGAAACGTCGTAGCTGACGTTGAGCAGCGTCTGGCCGGCGGCGTGCGCACTTTGGCCCATGCCCGTCAACAGGGTGCCAACCGCCAGGCCGAGGATGGATCGGCGAGGAAGGCAGAGAGATCGGTGGATGGGCATCGAGTGTCGGCGGTCGCAAGGAGGCGAAGCGGTGAATGCTACGGATGCGGCCACTTTCGGGAAACGACTGAAATCCAACTTGCTTATGCGCAAATCGATTAAGCGCATGTTGGCCGCCGAGCCATGCCTCGAACGGTTTACGCATATGAAAGCTCGCATTCCTTCGTTCCTGCATCAAGAGCCGGTGCCTAAGCTGGCGCTCTGCTGGTCATAGCCACCCATTCGGCGGCCAGCCCGCACCCTCGAACCAGGAGACGCCATGTCCGCCGTGCTTGCCGACACTTCACTTCATCCCGTTCTGGAGCGTGCCCGTCACGAGGCCCGCGCCGCTGCACTCCCCTTTGCCGGCAGCGTGCCGCCACTCGATGCCTGGGCGCTGGTGCAGGCCGGCGCGGCGGTGCTCGTCGATGTGCGCTCGGCCGAGGAGCGCAAGTTCGTCGGTCAGGTGCCGGGGGCCGCGCACGTGGCCTGGGCCAGCGGCACCAGCCTGACGCGCAACCCGCGCTTCGTGCGCGAACTCGAAGCCAAAGTGCGCAAGGACGAGCCGGTGCTGCTGCTGTGCCGCAGCGGCAAGCGTTCGGCCCTGGCCGCCGAGGCCGCCACGAAGGCCGGCTTCTCGAACGTGTTCAACGTGCTCGAAGGCTTTGAAGGCGAGCTCAACGACGCGCAACAACGCGGCACCGGCGACGGCTGGCGCTTCCGCGGCCTGCCCTGGATTCAGGACTGAGGCCGCAGGCCGCCCATCATGCAGCTCGATCAACCCAGCCCCATGGCCCTCATCAATGTCGACCCTCACGGCTTCGATCCCTACCGCAGCGGAACTGGGGGGACGAACGGCACGTCGGTTCGCCATGGCGTGTCGCTCGACCTCGCCAGCGTCGTCGCGCAACTGCGTGAGGTGCGCGAGCAGTGGCGTCACGCGCAAAAGCGCCCGCGCGACATCGGCGGGCGCGAGCTGCCGTCGCGCGAGGCCTTGTCGGCCATCGCGCTTGCGTTGCGCGGTGCCTTGTTTCCGATGCGGCTCGGGCCGCCCGACCTGCGCCAAGAGAGCGAGGACTATTACGTCGGCCACACGCTGGACGCGGTGCTCAGCGCCTTGTTGACCCAGGTGCGCCTGGAGCTGCGCTACCACGCCCGCCATGACGGCGACGCACTCGCCGCCACCGACGCCCGTTCGCTCGAAATCGTTCGCGACTTCGGGGCCGCGCTGCCCGGGATCCGCGCCCTGCTCGACAGCGATGTGCTGGCCGCCTTTCATGGCGACCCGGCAGCGCGCAGCGTCGATGAGGTGCTGCTGTGCTACCCGGGTATCCACGCGATGATCCACCACCGCATCGCGCACGAGCTGTACATGCTGGGCGTGCCCTTGCTCGCGCGCCTGGTCGCCGAGCTCGCGCACGGCGAGACCGGCATCGACATCCACCCGGGCGCCACGATCGGCCCCGGCTTCTTCATCGACCACGGCACCGGCGTCGTGATCGGCGAGACCGCGCTGATCGGCCGCAACGTGCGCCTCTATCAAGCGGTCACGCTGGGTGCGAAGCGCTTTGCGACCGATGACGACGGCCATCTTCAAAAGGGCGGCGCCAGGCACCCCATCGTCGAGGACGAGGTGGTGATCTATGCCGGCGCCACCATCCTCGGCCGCGTGACGATCGGCCACGGCTCGACCATCGGCGGCAACGTGTGGCTCACGCGCAGCGTGCCACCGGGCAGCCGCATCGCGCAGGCCAATGCGCGAGACGACACCGCGGTCGAAAGCGCAACGGCCTGATTTCTTCCTCGACCTCTTCATTCACTTCTCAAACACAGGACTCCTTCATGGCAGACACCTCCCCCGTGCAACGGGCTCTCGGCGACAACGCCGCGCGTCAGTTGGCCAACGCCACCAAGACCGCGCCAATTCTGTCGACCATCAGCCCGCGCTGGCTGACGCACCTGCTGCAATGGCTGCCGGTCGAGGCGGGCATCTACCGCCTGAACCAGGTCAAGGACCCGGAGGCCTTGAAGGTGCTGTGCGCCAAGCGCGACGAGTCCGAGCTGCCGACGACTTACGCCGACTACGACGAGCATCCGCGCGAATATTTCCTGAACGCCGTCAGCACGGTGCTGGACGTGCACACCCGCGTGTCCGACCTCTACAGCAGCCCGCACGACCAGATCAAGGAACAGCTGCGCCTGACGATCGAGACGATCAAAGAGAAGCAGGAAAGCGAGCTGATCAACAACGCCGACTACGGCCTGCTGGCCAGCGTCGCGCCCGAACAGATCGTCTACCCGCTGACTGGTGCGCCCACGCCCGACGACCTCGACGAGTTGCTCACCAAGGTGTGGAAGGAGCCGGCGTTCTTCCTGACGCACCCGCTGGCCATCGCTGCGTTCGGCCGCGAGTGCACACGACGCGGTGTGCCGCCGCCGACCGTGAGCCTGTTCGGCTCGCAGTTCCTCACCTGGCGCGGCATTCCGCTGATCCCGTCCGACAAGGTGCCGGTGGCCGATGGCAAGACCAAGGTCATCCTGCTGCGCGTCGGCGACAAGCGCCAGGGCGTGGTCGGCCTGTACCAGCCGGGCCTCGCGGGCGAGCAGAGCCCGGGGCTGTCGGTGCGCTTCATGGGCATCAACCGCAACGCGATCGCGTCCTACCTGATCTCGCTGTACTGCTCGCTGGCGGTGCAGACGCCGGACGCGCTGGCGGTGCTCGAAGACGTGGAAGTCGGCAAGTACCACGAGTACCCGGACACCTACAAGTAAGCCGCATGCCCACGACCGATGTCCTGAACCCGGCGCCGCCGGCTGGCCTGCCCGACGTGACCGTGCTGGCGCAACTCGCGAACGAGTTCTTCGCCACGCTCCCGGGCCGATCCGCGGCCGGCGGCGTGCCGGTGACGACGAATCCGCAACCGGCCGGCGTGTCGCTGCCGCCCGGCATCCCGAACCCGTCCACGCCTTCCGCCGTGCCGTTCGGTGCGCTGCCGCCGGGCGCGAACCTGGTACCGAACTCGCCGCAGAGCCCGGCCAACGCCGGCGCGTCCTTGCCCGCACTCGTGCCGCATGCGCAAGCGCCGAATGGCGTGCCGGATCACGCGCTCGTCGTCGCGCCCGGGTATGACGGCCGAGCCGGCGGCCATGTGCTCGGCGTGCCCGAGGCACACGCGATCCCGGCGCCGACCGACGACCGCCTCGTCGCGCGCTCCTTCGGCTTGCCCGGCGAAGACGCACTGCGCGCGCTGCTCGGCGGTATCCCGACGTCGCCGGTGCACCCGACGGCGCCGACCGCTTCCGCGCCGTCGTACTACTTCGTCACAGCGAACACACCGCCGCAGGCCGCACCATCAGCGCACCCGCCGTTCGACGTGAACGCCGTGCGCCGCGATTTCCCGATCCTGCAGGAGCGCGTCAACGGCCGTCAGCTGGTCTGGTTCGACAACGCCGCGACCACGCAGAAGCCGCAGGCGGTGATCGATCGTCTGTCGCACTTCTACGCCCACGAGAACTCGAACATCCACCGCGCCGCGCACGAGCTCGCCGCGCGCGCGACCGACGCCTACGAAGGTGCGCGCGAAACCGTGCGGCGCTTCATCGGCGCGAGTTCGACGGAAGAAATCATCTTCGTGCGCGGCACCACCGAGGCAATCAACCTGGTCGCGAAGAGCTGGGGCGCGAAGAACATCGGCCCCGGCGACGAGATCATCGTCTCGCACCTGGAGCACCACGCCAACATCGTGCCGTGGCAACAGCTCGCCGCCGAGAAGGGCGCGAAGATCCGCGTCATCCCGGTCGACGATTCGGGCCAGGTGCTGCTCGAGGACTACCAGCGCCTGCTCAACGACCGCACGAAGATCGTCTCGGTCACGCAGGTCTCGAACGCGTTGGGCACCGTGGTGCCGGTCAAGCAGATCGTCGACCTCGCCCACCGCGCCGGCGCGCTCGCGCTGGTCGACGGCGCGCAGTCGGTCTCGCACATGCGTGTCGACGTGCGTGCGCTCGATGCCGACTTCTTCGTCTTCTCAGGCCACAAGATCTTCGGCCCGACCGGCATCGGCGTCGTCTACGGCAAGCGCGATGTGCTGGAAGACATGCCGCCCTGGCAAGGCGGCGGCAACATGATCGCCGACGTGACCTTCGAGCGCACCGTCTACCACGCCCCACCGACGCGCTTCGAAGCCGGCACCGGCAACATCGCCGACGCGGTCGGTCTGGGTGCGGCACTCGAATACGTCGAGCGCATCGGCATCGAGAACATTGGCCGCTACGAGCACGGCCTGCTCGACTACGCGACGCATCACATGCGGCCGATCAAGGGCGTGCGGCTGATCGGCACCGCGACCGACAAAGCCAGCGTGCTGTCCTTCGTGCTCGACGGCTACAGCACCGACGAGGTCGGCAAGGCGCTGAACCAGGAAGGCATCGCGGTGCGCACCGGCCACCACTGCGCGCAGCCGATCCTGCGCCGCTTCGGGCTCGAGACCACGGTGCGGCCGTCGCTCGCGTTCTACAACACCTGCGAAGAGATCGACCGCATGGTGGCTGTGGTGCGGCGACTGGCTGGCTCGAGAAGCTCAGGCCACAGCAGGTCAAGGGTGGGCGACACGACGAGCTAGTTCAGGCGTTCAACCGACGGCGGAGCTGGTGGGCTGAAGCTGATCACGCCCATACAACCGCGCTGGCGTCACAGCGGTATCCTGATCCAACCGCAGCGCCAGGTCAGGCGCCGCCATCGGGCGCCCCAGCAGATAGCCCTGAGCCTCGTCGCAGCCCATCTCGCGCAGCATCTGCAGTTGGGCTTCGGTCTCCACGCCTTCGGCCACCACGCCCAGCCCGAGGCTGTGCGCCATCGCGATGACTGCCTGGGTGATGGCCACATCGTCCTTGTCCTCCGGCAGACCGCGAATGAACGAACGATCGATCTTCACGGTCTGCGCCGGCACGCGCTTCAGGTAGGACAGTGACGAGTAGCCCGTGCCGAAGTCGTCGATCGAGATGCGCACGCCCATCGCGTGCATCTGCTCCAGCACCTGGCTGGATCGCTGGGGGTCGGCCATCAGCACGCTTTCGGTGAGCTCGACTTCGAACTCCGACGCCGCGATGCCGTACAAGGCCAGCGCCTCGAGCAGTTCGCCGACCAGCGTGTCGCTGGCAAATTGCCGCGCGGACAGATTCACCGCCACCGACGGCACAGCCAGCCCGGCTCTGCGCCAGTCGCGCATCTGGCGGCACGCGGCCCGCATGACCCATCGGCCGATCGGCACGATCAGCCCGCGTTCTTCGGCCAGCGCGATGAAGTCGCCCGGCATGACCACACCGCGCTGCGGATGGGCCCAGCGCACGAGCGCCTCGACGCTGCGCATGGCGCCACTGGCAATATCGATCTTGGGCTGGTAATGCAGGAACAATTCGTCGCGCGCGAGCGCCAGCCGAAGCTCCGACTCCAGCGCGAATTGACGCGCCGCGAGGTCGGCCAATTCGGCGGTATAGAACTGGATGTTGTTCTTGCCGCGCTCCTTGGCCAGGTACATCGCGGCATCCGCATGTCTGAGCAACGTGGCGGCATCCTCGCCATCGGCGGGAAACATGCCGATGCCGATGCTGCCGGTGATGTCAAGCCCGTAGCCGTGCACCGTCAACGGTTCGCCGATGGTCGCGAGCATCTTCTGCGCCACGCCGCTTATATCGGCCGCGCCGCCGCCGCCTTCGAGCACCACGACGAACTCATCGCCGCCCAGCCGCGCCACCAGGTCGGTTTCGCGCACCGCGCCGCGCAAGCGGTGGGCCATCGCCTTGAGCAGTTCGTCGCCGGCATCGTGGCCCAAGGTGTCGTTGATGCTCTTGAAGCGGTCCAGGTCGACATAGCAGACCGCGAACCCATGCCCCTGCCGGCGCGCACGCGCGACCGTGCGGTCGAGTTCGGTGAAGAACATGTTGCGGTTGGGCAGCCCCGTGAGGCTGTCGAAGCAGGCCAACTCCTGAACCTTCAGGTCGGCCAGTGCGCTCTGCGTGACATCGCGGCCGACACCGCGGTAACCGAGGAAATTGCCGCTCTCGCCGAATACCGGCTCGCCGCTGATGCGCACGAAACGCTGCTCACCATCCGCACGCGTCAGGCCGAAGGTGAAGTCGCGGAATGCCAGGCGGGCGTCGATGCTCGCCTGGTAGGCCGCCAGCGCTTCCGGCTGCGCGTTGACGATCCCCTCGGACATCCTGCGGCGGCCGAGCAGCTGCGAGGGCCCGATGCCGATGGCGCCTTGAATGCCGTCGGAGACATAGGTGAATTCCAGGTTTGCGTCCTGCTCCCAGATCCAGTCTGCCGACAGCGAGAGCAGGCTCGTCAGGCGGCTCTCGCTCAGGCGCAGCGCCTCGGTGCGAACGCGCACGCGATCTTCGAGCTGATCGCGGTCGGCGCGCACGGTGGCGTACAGCGTCGCCATCTCCTGCGATGCCAGATCCTGCGAGCGCTCCAGCAGATAGCGCTCCTGGTCGTGCTCGTCATAGGCGCGACTGACTCGCTGCAGCAGCTGGCTCCAGCTGGTCGCGTCAGGCGATGGCTCGGGGGCGAGGGCCAGCCGCTTGAGCTGCCGCAGCAAGAGTGGATGCAAGTCCATGGTCGAATGCCGCGGCAGCTCAGAGCCTGAGGCTCTCAGGCCTCGCTGAGCACGGTGACCGTCATGGTCTGGTTGTGCAGTTCGCTGCTGCCACCGGGCAATGACGGTGAAATCTCGCCGTAGGAGTAGAAGCCGACATGGGCAGTGCGAAGCGGCGTGCCTTCGAGCACGGTCTCGATTTCCTCCTCGGTGCGTTCGCCCAGGATCAGCCGCCGGCCGACGCAGCTCACCGAGATGATCAGCGCGTCGTCGGTCTCCGGTAGCGACCCCACCGCCTGTCGGGCGGCCTGCGCGGCGCTGCTGATCAGCTTGTCCGTGTTGGCCCGCATGAGCCGCGCGATGCTGCCTTGGGGTACGTCACCGGCGAAGGTGAGGGATTGCCGGGCCTCGTCGATGCCGAGGATGGTGCGTACCACGCGCTGGCTGGCGGCGTCTCGGCGCACCGACAGCGGGAACAGGAGCGCGGTTCCAGGCAGGCCCTCAGCGCGGTCGCCGAGATAGGTCTTGTACAGGTCCAGGGCTGGCGCGCCGTCGAGCTCGTAGAGCACATTGCCCTCAGACCGTGTGACGCGACGTTCGGGGCCGAAATCCGACCAGCCGCCGTCGCAGCCCTGCCCCACCTGCAGCCGCTGGCCATAGAAGCCGACCGCGCAGATGCGGTTCGCTTCGGGCTGTTCGCGGTCGAGCACCCAGGTGTGCGCAAAGCGGTTGCCGTCGCCGGCCAGCCCGCCGGTGATCGACACGCCGGCTGGCAAGTGTCGGGTCAGCCCTTCGACCAACGGTGTGCCGTTGACACACAGGCCATCGGACAGGACGAACACGGCGCGCAGGTCCTCGCCATCGAGTTGAGCTGCCAGCCGCACGCCGGCCTCGAAGGAATCGGCGGCGCCCCCCACGCTGGTGAAGGCCCGCCGCAGGCGTGTGTGATCGAAGCGCACCACGGCCACACTGACGCTGGCGTCGTGTACCTGCGTGCCGGCGATCTCTCCGGAGGTGGAACAGCCCACGAGTACCGACTGCGGAAACGCCGCAGCGAGTTGCGCAAAGGGTGCCGGGTCGGCCGCGAACTCACTCGCGGCAAAGGCCAACACCAGCGTCTGGGGTCCGTCCATCGCTGCAGGCAGCTGGGAGTCCCAGCCCATCCCCGTGCGATAGGTCACGGTTTTGTGCAGCATGCCAAGATCCTTCGCCATTTCGGCGTGATGTTATCGGTCCGTTATCGGCGCGATCGTACCGAACTTGTGGACTTTTACCCAGTGCCCCAATGGAGAAGAGAAATCGGAAGCTTCGACTTCGGACAAGAAAAAAGGGGCGGCACAAGCCACCCCTTTCTCTTGTTTCAACGACGCGCTACTTCCGCGTGTAGATCTGGTCGAACACCCCGCCGTCGGCGAAGTGCGTCTTCTGCGCCTTGGCCCAGCCGCCGAAGGTGTCGTCGATCGTGAACAGCGTGAGCTTCGGGAAGCTCTTCGCGTACTTGGCCGTGACCGTCGGGTCGGTCGGCCGGTAGAAGTTGCGCGCCGCGATGTCCTGGCCTTCGGGGCTGTACAGGTACTCGAGGTAGGCCTGCGCCACGTCGCGCGTGCCGCGCTTGTCGACGACCTTGTCGACCACCGCGACCGGCGGCTCGGCCAGGATGCTGATCGGCGGGTAGACGATGTCGAACTTGTCGGCGCCGAATTCCTTCAGCGACAGGTAGGCCTCGTTCTCCCATGCGAGCAGCACGTCGCCGATGCCGCGTTCGGCGAAGGTCACGGTCGAGCCGCGCGCGCCCGAGTCGAGCACCGGCACGTTGCTGAACAGCTTGGCGATGAAGTCCTTGGCCTTCGCGTCATTGCCGCCCGGCTGCTTCAGCGCATAGCCGTATGCGGCCAGATAACCCCAGCGCGCGCCGCCGGAGGTCTTGGGGTTCGCAGTGATGACCGATACGCCCGGCTTGATCAGATCCGACCAGTCCTTGATGCCTTTCGGGTTGCCTTTGCGCACCAGGAAGATGTAGGTCGACGAGTACGGCGTGCTGTTGTGCTTCAGGCGCTTTTGCCAGTCGGGCGAGAGCAGCTTGGCACGTTCGGCGATCTCGTCGATGTCGTAGGCCAATGCGAGCGTCACGACGTCGCTCTCGATGCCGTCGATCACCGAACGCGCCTGCTTGCCCGAGCCGCCGTGCGACTGCTTGATGCTCACCTTGTCGCCGGTCTTGCCGAGCCAATACTTGGCAAACGCGACGTTGTAGTCCTGGTAGAGCTCGCGCGTCGGGTCGTACGACACGTTGAGCAGCGTGATGTCCTTGGCGGCTGCCAGGCCGGCCGCAGCCGCCAATGCCAGCGTGGCCGCGGTGCGCAGAAGAGTTCGAGCCGTCGTCATGGGAAGAGCGTCCTTTGATGGTCAATCGCAATCGAGCGGTCACACGACCGTCTCTGCAACGATGCTATTGACGCCGCTGCAATCGAGGAACGAATCAAATCGTCAATTGATATGCGCAAAACACGCATAGAGCGACGAGCCGGCCTCGGCTCGCGGCGATGCGGCGGCTCAGACGGCCCAGCGCCACTCGCTAGCCGGCACGATGCGCTGCACCGGCGGCGGCGCCTCTTCACCCGGTTTGCTGAGCACGCGCTGCAGCACACGATCCTCGATCGCATCGAAGGCCACACCGCGTGCACGCGGTCGCGCCAGCGGCACGTGCTCGTCGAGCGCAATGCGGTGGTCTTCGATCAGCACGACGCGGTCAGCCAGCGCCACCGCTTCGGTCACGTCGTGCGTGACCAGCAAGGCCGTGAAGCCGTGGCGTTGCCACAACCGCTCGATCAGGCCGTGCATCTCGATGCGCGTCAGCGCGTCGAGCGCACCCAGCGGTTCGTCGAGCAGCAGCAGCCTCGGGGTGTGGACCAGCGCACGCGCCAATGCCACGCGCTGGCGCTGGCCGCCGGAGAGCACCGCCGGCCAGTCCTTGGCGCGATCAGAGAGCCCCACCTGCGCCAGCGCCTCGCGGGCGCGCTCTTGCACATCCGGCCCGGCCAGCCCGAGTGCCACGTTGTCGAGCACGCGTTTCCAGGGCAGCAGCCGCGCGTCCTGAAACATGATGCGGATGTCGGCCTGATGGCGGCCGCGCGCATCGCCGTCGAGCGTGATCTGCCCCGTGTCCACGGCCTCGAGCCCGGCCAGCAGGCGCAGCAGCGTGCTCTTGCCGCAACCGCTGCGGCCGACGATGGCGACGAACTCGCCAGGCACGATCGTCAGGTCGACATCGGTCAGCACATCGCGGGCACCATAGCGTTTGCTCAAGCCGCGTGCGTCGACGGCCGCACCGCCACGCGGCCGCCTCAACGCTGTCGTGGCTGTGGCTCTCCGGTCCACCGACGCGTCGCGCGGAATGAAGGCCGGCGGCGCGTGCACGGCCAGCGCCTGCAGTTCGAGGTCGAATTGGTTCATGGGTCGGTGTCGAGTGCGTCAGGTGCGAGCGTTGGGTTGATAGCCGGGGTGCCAGCGCAGCCACCAGCGCTCCAAGCCCTTGGCGAGCACGTCGGCCAGCTTGCCGAGCAGCGCATAGAGCAGGATGCCGACCAGCACCACGTCGGTCTGCAGAAACTCGCGCGCATTCATCGTCATGTAGCCGATGCCGGCCTGCGCCGAGATCGTCTCGGCAACGATCAGCAGCACCCACATCAGCCCGAGCGAGAAACGCACGCCGACGAGGATGGACGCAACCGAGCCCGGCAGGATCACCTGCGTGTACAGCTTCCAGCCGCTGAGGCCATAGCTGCGCGCCATCTCGATCAGCCCCTTGTCGACCGAGCGGATGCCGTGGAAGGTGTTCAAGTAGATCGGGAAGAACACCCCGAGCGCGACCAGGAACAGCTTGGCCCATTCGTCGATGCCGAACCACAGGATCACCAGCGGGATCAGCGCCAGCGCCGGGATGTTGCGGATCATCTGCAGCGTCGAGTCGAGCAGCGTCTCGGCGGCGCGGAAGGTGCCGGTCAGCAGGCCCAGCAACAACCCGAGCCCGCCGCCGATGCCAAAGCCGACCAGCGCGCGCCAGGTGCTGGTGGCCACGTGCTTGCCGATCTCGCCGGACAGCGTCAGCGACCAGAAGGCCTTCAGCACCGCCCACGGCTCGGGCAGCACGCGCGTCGACAGCCAGCCGGCCTGCGAGGCCAGCTGCCAGGTCGAGATCACGACGATCGGGAACAGCCACGGCAGGATGCGCTGCACGTTGGCGTTGAGTGCCCGGCGATCCGGCGCCGCGTTAGACGGAGAGTCAGACAGAGAAGTGGAGGATGTGGTCTCGACGCCCTGCACGCTCATGCTCGGGCTCCCTCGGTCGACTTGGGCACGTAGCTGTTGGCCACGATCTCGCCGAACGGCCCGGTCAATGCACGCCCGGGCAACTTGGCTTGCACGTCGAGTGGCAGCAGCGGGAACACCAGCTCGGCGAAGCGGTGCGCTTCTTCCAGATGCGGGTAGCCCGAGAGGATGAAGTAGTCCAGACCGAGCGCCGCGTACTCCTTGATGCGCTCGGCCACCTGCTTCGGGTTGCCCACGAGCGCGGTGCCCGCACCGCCGCGCACCAGGCCGACACCGGCCCAGAGATTCGGTGCGACCTCAAGCCCGGCCCGAATGTCGGCCTTGTTGAATTGGCCCTTGTTGAGCTCGGCCATGCGTCGCTGGCCGACCGAGTCCATCCCGGTGAGCCTCTTCTGCGCGGCGCTGACGGTCGCCTCATCGAGCTGCGATACCAGTTCGGATGCGGCAAGCCAGGCTTCGTCTTCGGTTTCGCGCACGATCACGTGCAGCCGGATGCCGCAGCTCAAGGTGCGACCATGCTTCGCGGCGCGGCGGCGCACGTCGGCCAGCTTCTCGGCGACCGCGGCCGGCGGCTCGCCCCAGGTCAGGTAGGTGTCGAGCTGTTCGGCGCAGAGCTCGTGCGCTTCGTTGGACGAGCCGCCGAAGAACATCGGTGGATACGGGTTCTGCAGCGGCGGGTACAGCAGCCTGGCGCCCTGCACTTTCAGGTGCTCGCCCTCGAAGTCGAACGAGCTGCCGTCATGGCTGCGCCGCAGCGTTTCGCGGTAGATCGTCAGGAACTCGCGCGACAGTTCATAGCGCTTGCTGTGCTCGAGGAACAAGCCGTCGCCGGCCAGCTCTTCGGCATCGCCGCCGGTCACCAGGTTCACGAGCAGGCGCCCACCGGAGAGCCGGTCCAAGGTCGCCGCCATGCGCGCCGACTGAACCGGCTGCACGAGGCCCGGCCGCAACGCGACCAGAAACTTGAGCCGTGTCGTCGCGTCGATCAGGCTGGCCGCGACGACCCATGAATCCTCGCAGGAGCGGCCGGTCGGCAGCAGCACGCCCTCGTAGCCCAGGCTGTCGGCGGCGATCGCGATCTGCTTGAAGTAGTCGAAGGTGGCTGCACGCGCGCCCTTGGTCGAACCGAGGTAGCGCGAGTCGCCGTGCGTGGGGATGAACCAGAAGATTTTCATGGGGCTTGGTGGTGAGAGCGGATCAGCGCGACGCGACGCTGGTGCGCCCCGGTTGCCAGACGATCTGCGCCACGTCGATGCGGCGCGGAATCAGCTCGAGCTGATGGAACGCGTCGGCGACGCGCTGCTGGTCGGCGGTGATGGCCGGCGTCAGCGGTCCGACCGGCGACACCGGCCGGCGCGAGATGAACAGGTGCACCGTCGCCAGGCTCAGCCCGCTGAAGTCGGCGATCAGCTGCGCCGCCTCCTTGCGGTTGGACTGCACGTAGGCATCGGCGCGAGAGAGTTCGTCGAGCAGGGCACGCACCGCCTGCGGATGCTGCTCGGCGAATGGCCGCGAGGCGAGGTAGAACGAGTTGTTGCTCGACAGACCCTGCCCGGTGGCGAGCGCACGCGGCTTGATCGCCAGCTCGGTCGCCGCGTAGAACGGGTCCCAGATCGCCCACGCGTCGACCGCGCCCTTTTCGAACGCGGCACGCGCGTCGGCCGGCGCGAGATAGATCGGCGTGATGTCGCGCCAGTGCAGGCCACCCATCTCGACCGCGCGCACCAGCAGGTAGTGCGCGCTCGAGCCTTTCTGCAGCGCGACGCGCTTGCCCTTCAGGTCGGCGAGCGACTTCAGCGGCGAGCCCGGCAGCACCAGCACCGCCGAGCTGAGCGGCTTCGGCGGCTCGGCGCCGACGTAGAGCAGGTCCTTGCCCGCCGCCTGCGCGAACACCGGCGGCGAGTCGCCGGTCAGGCCGAACTCGAGGCTGCCGACGGCGAGTGCCTCGAGCAGCTGCGGCCCGGCCGGGAACTCGACCCACTGGACTTTCGTGTTCGGAAAGCGCTTCTCGAGCATGCCCTGCTGCTTCAGGATCACCAGGTTGACGGCGCTTTTCTGGAAGCCGATGCGCAGGGTCTGGAGCCCCGTCTCGGGCGGCGTCGCCGCGCGCGCCACAGGCAGTGCCTGCAGCCCGAACGCGGCGGCCGCCGTCAGCAGCAGGCGTCGGCGCGCGGCGAGGAACAGGTCGGCGCTCATCTCGATGCCACCTTCGCCGCCGGCTTGAGCGCATCGGCGATGCGGATCGTCTTCGGGATCAGCTTCAGGTCGAAGAACACATCAGCGATCTTTTGCTGTTCGGAGACGATGGCGTCGGTCACGGGCGCGACGCCGAACTGATAGCGGCGCAGCGCCGACTCGACGATCTCCGCGTCCAGCCCCTGGATCGGCGCGATGATGGCCGCCGCCTGCTTCACGTTGGACTTGATCCACCGCCCCTGCTCGACCGAGTCTTCGAACAAGGCCTTGATGACGTCGGACCGGCGCTCGGCGAAGTGACGCTCGCTCAGGTAGTACTGGTAGTTGTTGGCGACACCGCCGCGACCATCGGCGAGCTGGCGCACGCCGAGCTGCTTCTCGGCTGCCGACAGGAACGGGTCCCAGATCGCCCACGCATCGACCGCACCCTTCTCGAACGCCGCACGCGCGTCGGCCGGCGCAAGAAACACCGGCTGGATGTCGGCATATTTGAGACCGGCCTTCTCGAGCGCGCGCACCAGCAGGTAGTGCACGTTCGAGCCCTTGTTCAACGCGACCTTCTTGCCCTTCAGGTCTGCCACGGTCTTGAGCGGCGAGTCCTTGGCCACGACGATCGCTTCGGCCTCCGGCGCGGCCGGGTCGTTGCCGATGTAGACGAAGTTCGCACCCGCGGCCTGCGCGAAGATCGGCGGCGCCTCGCCGACATAGCCAACATCGACCGAGCCGACGTTCAGGCCTTCGAGCAGCTGCGGCCCGGCCGGGAACTCGACCCAGCGTACGTCAACGTTCAACGGCGCGAGCCGCTTCTCCAGCGTGCCCTGTGCCTTCTGCAGCACGAACAGGCTTGCGCTCTTCTGGTAGCCAATGCGCAGCGTGTCCGCCTTCAATTGGGCGCTGACCAAGGCACTACCGCCGGCCAGCACGAGGGCGAACAAGGTGGCGGCGGCGCGGCCGAGCAGCGAGCGGCGGGAACGGGTGAGCGGCAATGGGCGCATGGCGGCGGTGCGTCGAAAGATCAACATGACCGAACGGTACGCAGTCGCCCACCGCGCGACAACGAAGCGTTTCAAGTGTCGATGTTGAGAAAACGAATATGGCGTGGCGCCGGCGCTCTGCGACAAAGAAAAGAGGCGCCCCGTCGCTCAGCAGCGATGGGGCGCCGAATCGCCCCGAGGGGCGAGGAGACAAGCGTTGTGCCCGATCTGTTCGGTCTCAGAAGGCCGCGACCAGCGAGCCGTTGAAACTGCTCTCGATCAGCTTCTTCACTTCGGGCGACTGGAAGGCTTTCACGAGCTTGGCGACCCAGGGCTTGTCCTTGTCCTGCGTGCGCACCGCGATCAGGTTGGCGTAGGGGCCTTTCGCCGCTTCGATCGCGATCGCGTCGCGCGTCGGCACCAGGTTGGCCTGCACCGCGTAGTTGGTGTTGATCGCGCTCGCCGCCAGATCGTCGAGCGAGCGCGGCAGCTGCGCCGCGTCGATCTGCACGATCTGCAGGCGCTTGACGTTCTCGACCACGT
>Ga0307509_10000457_pt1 | contig 69016 bp, 81 predicted proteins | sample 10_EM_MG_FD_202245 | JGI IMG/M metagenome (GOLD analysis project Ga0307509, IMG submission 202245) | Populus trichocarpa ectomycorrhiza microbial communities from riparian zone in the Pacific Northwest, United States - 10_EM | ecosystem: Host-associated > Plants > Roots > Unclassified | place...
GACCAGGCTTAGTCACACTACTGTTTTTTCTAAACTAACTGCTTTTGGAGTTCTTTTGGGCTATTTGCGCCTCCATGCAAGCCCGGTCCATTTCACAAACGTCACGACACGACGAGTAAGGTGTTTGAGACACGGGGGTACCGGAGGTGAATCATAGCTTATCTTGACTTTGATATCCGTGTCCTTTTGTTGGTCCGTTCGTTCGTTCGTTCGTTCGGGGAGGGTTGTGGTGTGTGGGGGGAGGAAAGGAAAGTGATCTATATTTTGATATTTTTTTTTCTTTCTTTCCTTCTTAATTACCGTAGTCCATATCTTGCTTCACATGGCGATGTATTATTATTCCTACAGGTAACAGGTATACCGTACCGGTAATCATAGCAAGAAAAAGGAAAGAAGAAGAAAAAGTCTCGAGTAGAAATAGTCTACCGGTTATCGCTTCATTCAGCGTCAGCGGTTTTTCCATGAGACATTGACTTGCATTGACGAGATGATAATAACGCGCCCGGAGGGGGGAGGAGCCCGGAGGGGAGGAGAGTGCCAAGCACTGCTGGGCAGAATCAGGCAGGAAATTCGGGTTACTAGACCTGATGTAGAAAATAATCAACGGAAAAGTATTAACTTCATTCGGAGGATGACATTTCTAACCACCGTGAAGAATATAATCGGTTAGTCACTACTTGGCACTCGTGCCCCCTCCAGGCTCCTCCCCCCTCCGAGCGCGTTATACCGGTAATAGATCCCCAAATTCAAGCATATATACCGGTACCGGTATAATACGTACTTTGGTGGGGGGAGGGGGTGGGACCGGGTACTGGCTGGGGGTGGATTACACGACGGCGACAGACGGCGACGAGCAAAACTGTTGTCCTCTACCCGGAAGTGGATTACGTCAAAAATGTATGAGCCGAGTTTGGTGTGTTCTTTCTTGGTGGAATGATGCAGCGTCACATCTCATAAGTTAAACCGGGCGGATAAAATTGAACCTTCCTACGGTACGGTGCCTTATTCGTTTCTTTGATTTGATAAGGACCTGGATGGTCTGATAACAAGGGCAGGAGGAGGTAAGGGAGAAGAATGGTGTGGTATCAGACGGTAAGAAGGCTGAATGAAGCCATTTACTCGAGTAAGAAAGTAAAAGGAAAGAACATTTTACTGGTGGATGGGGAAAGTTATGTACTTATGGTACGGGAGAGTTTTCTGTTTTCTGTTTCTTTCTCTTTATGATTTCGATATTTGATCAATATGTATGATATTACTACGAGACCCGTTTTCATTTATCCCTCCTAGCAACCACATGTTTGACCAACAGTGCTCAAGTTACAATACCGGTATATATTATATATACGGCACAGTACCGTAACTCGAAAGCGCGGGATGAGGAACCAACCAACATCGGTACATTGCCGCGCTATGATAGACCCGACTATCTCCATCTCCGGTATGATACCGTAAAGAAATGTTATTTGGAGGGAAGAAGAAAAAAACACCACACCATTGCAAAAAAGAAAGGAAGAAGAACAAGACACGGTAATCCAAACGAAGGAAGTTGAAGCCTAACCTACCGCACCGTATTACAATAACCAACCACCAAACCAGTTATTGTATGTACCCCTTTCCGGTACCGGTATGGTACACAAAGTAGGCAGACATTTTGTCTTTCAAAATCCTCCTCCTCCACCTCCGTCATTCAATGAGGTAGTTGTGCATATTGTAACTGGGATGAATATACCAATCTGTTTTGAAAATGAGAAAAGAAAAGAAGAAAAAAAAAGTATTCGCCCTGGTTGCACCATCACCACCGCAGATATCCCCCTCCCCCCTTCTTCTTCCTTCCCCCTCTCATCATACGGTACTCGTACCATCCCAACCTCAGTCAGCCAGCCAGATAGGGGAATAAGATAGATAAATAAGTAAAAGGCTGCAAACGACAGACCACCATTTTGATCCGTTTGCTATGATTGGCTATCCGAGTTGCTTACTTATGATACGTGAAGCCTGAGGAAAAGGGGGAAAGAGGGGGGTGGGTGGGAAATGTAGCTTAGTGGTAGTTGTATGGTATCGTATCGTACCGTGCTTTGCGGGGATGAGAAACGGATGGATGGGTGGATGGATGGACATGCGCGAGTGCTATTCGACCGTGGTGTATGAATTGGTATGTAGGCGCTTTGTTTACGCTCGAACCTAACCTCCCTTACCTTACCTTACCTTGCCTTACCTTACCTTACCTAACCTAACCTATGATACAGGTTCCTCGCGACAGTAGCTGCCTGCTCCCTGCCGGGCGCATGTTAACTTTACATATCCTCGTCTCATACTTGCAGTTGGTGCAGCTGGGTTTGTAACATTTATTTTGAAGACCGAGAAGGGGGGAGACTCCCCTCCCCTCCCCTCCCCCTTCCTTCTTTGCTTCTGACGTTATGAGACGGATGGCATACATGTGGGGAAACCCGAGCTGGTAGGAATTGGATTACAGGAGCATGAGAAGGAGAAAAACTGGGAGAGTGTTAATGAAAGTCCCGGTCGGGGGAGAGGGCGACATAGGAAAGATTGGGTGCACTGCAATCTAATGTCTAATTCTGCTTGGTTAATATCTCAATACTTGGATTCGGGGTTCGGGGTTCGGGGAAAGAGAGGAGGCGGAGGGGGGGAGGGCTGGTATGATAGGAAGGAAAGGATGCATAGGCTGGTTGGTTGATCCGTTGGCTGGCCGGAAGAAATAGGTATAAAGACGCGTTGTTCGAGTGAGCGGCCGTGAGAAAGGCCGCCTACGAGTAAGGATAAAACTGTGGCTTATTATTACGCTGTGGGGAAGCATGCCTGTATCGTAGTCGTACAGTGGTGTTGGGGTGCGGGGGTGGAAAACCCTTATTGGCAAGGTCGCGCGCGCCTGAGTAACTATGTCATGACCTGTCTGTTCCCACCCAGTAACTCGTCCTGAGTGGACTCGTTAAAGCAGCGGGGATGGCCTGAGCGCTGTGAGAAAAGTCAAAAGTGGAAAAAGGAAAAAAAGGGAAAAAAGGAAAAAAGGGTAGAATGCGTTTGGAAGGGGGGGAAGAGAGGGTAAAAAAAAAAAAAAAAAAAGATCCAGATTGACAGAGTTGAAGAGCAGGCAGACAGACAAGTTACCGTAGCCAGTCACAGAATCAACAAACCACCATTCGTTCGATCCTCAAAGACGTTTCGAATTCCATAAATCCGAGGCATTAAGGGTAGAGCTGAGTGTGTACGTATGTACGTAGGTTTGAAAAAGAAGTAGACTAATTTAGCTTTGTCCTTGCCTTCATCTGAACAGAACAGCTCATCAATTGATCTGATTGAACTTCTTTTTTTTCTTTTCTTTAACCTTTCTCTTCAAGCGAGGGAGCAATGGAGCGAGTGAGCGAGCGAACGAACAAGCCCTTGCCCCCCCCCTCCCTCCCTCCCTCATGCCCTCCACTCTCCACTCTACCTTATCCTGTTCGCCCCATCACCACCTCACCTCACTTCTTTCTATTCTTCCACTCCCCCTCTCGCGTGGACGCCATTGACGTTGCCAACGAGTGATCTCCCATGCCCGCATTGCGGGGTACTCCACCTGACAGTACTCGAGTACAGTACTGTACTTCACCACGGTCTGATAGGTACCGTGGGTACGTGAGACACGCGAACCACCAGTTGACTGCACACAAGTTGCTGATGTGGAAAACTCCGAATCCAATTTCCCACGATGGATTTCAATTTCATGTGCACCCCCTGATTATGGGTGGTGGTGGTGTTCCTTCCTTCCTTCCTTTCTTTTCTTTCTTACCGCAAGTTACCCCTTGCCGATCGATCGATCGTGCGCTCTCTCTTTGCGATATTCAGTGGCCTGGCCCAGTCGGGCGGGTGCCTTGTTGATTTGTTCATCTACGTTGGAACCCATCGACTCGATGATGATGGGAGGTGTTTTCTTTGTACTCGAGCACTGTGGTCCTAGGTAGAGCTGATTGGTTGCTTGTCAGTAGGAGCAAAGAGAGAGAGGAGTAAAGTTAGCCCTGATGAATTGTACCTACATGTTACCATACTTTTTTTATATTTTTATAGCTAGTTAGAATCTTTAATTTTTTTAAAATCTCTTTTGCGAATGAAAAAAAGTACTCATGCCGGTGAGACTGTCATTGTTGGCTGGATAGCCAGCTAGTTAAGTTCCCCAATGCTTTTCTCTCCATCGAATTGGTACCGTGAGAGATATAGGGGGGTTATGTACTTACTACACTCCCCGTTGGTCGATTCCAGCACTTAGCTCGACTAAACAGGTACCCAAGATCTGGTAACTTTGACTGAATCTCAATTATGTTTTTGCACCACCCCACTCGTCCCGTGACTGGATATTTTATTGGTTGAGTATCCCGCGCGCATGGAGCCCCCGTTCGATACGATGCTGAGTTGGATCAGTCCTGATCACTAGGCGTATCGTCATAGTGCGTCACTCGTAGATGAGTTCCGTACCGGAGTACTCGAGGATTGGAGCACGGTGCGATATCGGAATGAACGGGCTGGTTTATTTTCTTTTCTCTTCCTTTGACGTTCTTCGAAACGTCGAGAAGGTTTTTTTATTGTCGTGGTGGCTGTTGGACTGGGTTTGGTTGAGAATTGGACCGGACCGAAGCTGGGCTGAGAAGGGGAAAGAAAAGTTCGAGGATGGTTTCGTGGTGATTTTTTTGTCGCTTGTCTTTCCTTTTTCTTTTTGGGGGGTAGCGGAGGAAGGGATCTTCTTTTATTGGGTTTGGGACTTTCGATGAAACCATAGTGTTGGCGGTTTCATGATATCGTGGTTATCTGTAGGGAAAGTAAAAGTAAAGGATTGAGATCTGATTCTATCGGAATCTGATCTGGAACTCCTCCTATTTCCCTAGCTCCCCCGGCTCCCCCGGCTCCGCTTATGCTTGCAAAATCCTAGTATCACCCCTCGAAAGTACTGCTTCCCAATCCTTCGCTCTTCTATGGTTCTGGGCATGATTGGTTAGTGGAATGATACTTCGGAAACAAATATCCTACAATGATTGGAACGGGCTTTGGGCGAATCTCCAGCCACCGGCTGAACCCTTAACCAACCCAAGCCTCTCGATGAAGGGTAAATCACTGCAACTACCGCCTCCAAACTTCCCCAACCCCAACGCCATCATCATAACTATCAGAGAGAAGAATAATCCCGACTCGTTTTGATCATATTTCTAGCCAACATTCCTCACTTAAACCCCGGCGCCCAAATGCCACGCAAACCCAATTCGTCCATCGCACGTAGATAGAGACTAAAGGCAACTCAGATCTGTGATGTGATAGAATTTTAGGAAACGCACAAAGAAGAGGGGTTCTGTAGATAGACAGATGGAGAGATAGAGAGATAGATGGAGAGATAGAGAGATAGACAGAGCGATATGCAGATAAGCCAGCCAAAGATCTATCCCCCTTCATCCCGTGGGCAGATTGTCTTGTCTACGTGGAGACGCGCTCGGTTTCATATCAAGCTGCTGTGTCCGTGCGGAGCAAAAGCGGAGTCTGTGTGATTCTTGAGATAAGAGTGAGGGTGGTGCCCGTAGGTCTCTTCCTATTTTTTCTCATTCTTGCAAAAGCTATGGCAGGGGGTGGGAGGAGGAGGTGTGGTTTCACCACTGGTCCCGTCTGGTCATGCCGGCATGATATACGGAGGGTGTGATCGCGGTGGCGGTGATGGTGGTGGTGGTGGCAACGGCAGTGGTATCGAGGACAGTGATATTCTGAGATATCAACACTCGATGGCTTTGGATGTTTGACAATGTTTAATGATGGGAGGGAAGCGGTCACCAACGGTCACTCGGCCACTCGGACACACCGGATTAGGAACTAAGCCATCCCGGACACCTTCGGGATATGATACGGTGTAAGCAGAGCGTGGTTTTGGAGGGGCTCTCCTATATGAGATGGATTGATCTTGAGAATCTGCATAGGGTATATTAGGGGGGCTTAGGAACTCTTGGTTTGATGCCTCGATGTCCTGCCCGATGGACCTAGGGTAGACGGGTGTTATGCTTGGTGTTGGAGATGTGTGGGTGGGCGGATATGAGGGCCGTGGGGAAACACCTTTTGCCCTGGGGGGAACTAGAAATGGCCATGGGGGTGATGCAAGATGCCAATGGCCCGGGTTTTCGCCTGGATCCTGGTAGAATGATATCATAGGGGGCACGGTATCCTGCTAGGGGAGAAGAGAGGAAGGGGAGACGGGAGGGAAACCAGGCTGGCCACTCTTAGGATATTAGGTGGACAAAATATGAAGTTGGGTCCGCGGTCCTGTCTAGTCAATCCTGGATTCTTTGACCCACGGCTGATATTTGAGAACTCTCGATTGATGCAATATTCGGTCTGTGGCAGGAAATAAAAAAGAGAAATGGCATATTTTGCGAGCTGGGGAGTGGAGATGATGATATGAAATTAACCGTATAGGGCGCGGATATCAGACGCCCTCGCATGACGATTCTTCCCAATTACTCTAAACAGCAAAAGGACTAGTGTCATGCCACTAGAGGCCTTCCTCAAACCTACAACATCCCTCTCCTCCATGCCTTCGAGTACAGCTCCTCGATGTCTTTGACCTCCACAACGCCCTTAACGGATTCACGAGCGATGGCCTCGACAGCTGCCTCCGCCACAACCCCCACCTTCAACGGCTTATACCCTGCAGCACCCAACAGCGGTAACTTTCCGCCAAAAAGTGAATTCACCGCGGATGTGACCCCCATCAACCCTGCCAAGGGCATGGTGACCGGGCGGGTGGAGTCGTATAGGAATCCTGGGCGGAGCAATATTGGACGGAACGGCTTCTTGGCCTTGGAAAGAGTGGTGATGGCTGCTTCAGCCTCTCTCTTTGTGGAAAGGTAGCGGCTAGGGAGAACTACGGATCCGTCTGCTGCAGAGATATAGACGAACGACGAGAGGGTTTCAGGAGCCGCCGCAATGGATTCTTCTGCAAGGGTTATGGCTGGGTGGATGTTAGCATGAGGAGGGCACTGGGAGACTGGACTACCTGCCGGAATCACGGTTCATCGTCTCATATGTCAGTTGCAGTCTCTCAGAGCCGCCATCCTCCTTCAATGGATTCCTAGAGGTCCCCTTGGCGGAGTCGAAAGCCCTCCGAATACCAGTAATCGGATTTTCTTTTCCACTCAAGGCTCCTTTATAGTCAGACTCCAGCAAGATGCCCATGGAATGAACCACTGCCGTGGCATCCTTAAGGTACTCTTTATAGGCTGAAGGACACAAGAGGTTTGCTTTGGCCCATATCACCTTCTTGGACCATTCCGGGGGTGTCGGAGATCCAAAAGCTGTGTTCCAATTGGGCTCGCCAGAACGACTGAAAAGAGGGAAGGGATCGGCCTAGATCAGCGACGGCACGGGAAAGGCTTTCTAGGGGGCTTTATTTACCTAATTGAAGTTACAATCCAACCCCGGGAAACCGCTGATCTGCAAATACGTGAGCCTAGGCAAGGTAGTCAGTGAAGGCGTTAAAGTAGTCGGAGGCAGGGATATACCAAGAAAGCCATTTCCACCGCAAACAACGAGACGAGGTGTTTTTGTTGCCATTGGAGTTTTGGAGATTTAAAGGAGCTTAAAATGGTGGATTGAATGACAAAGAGGGAACGATGGGGTAGGATGGGAGGATGGGAGATGGTCCGATGCTGATGGTATGACGTCTGATAGAAAGTGTAAGTAAGGGCTAGTTTAAGGGTTGGTTAAAGGGTTGGCAGGCGGCTCAAAATGCAACCCGTCTAATTTCCTGATTGGTTGGGTCTCCGGTTGCTGCTCTCTACTAGTAGATTTTCTCAATATCAATGGGTTGGGGAAGAGTGCAATCAAATCTATTACTCCAGATTAGACTGCTTTGAATTGGTATGGTGGCTAAACATAAAGAACGAAATTTTATTTGATACCTGAAACTAGTTGTCTTTTGCAAGCAAGATGAGATGAAAAACGGCACTGCCAAAGCGCAACAAATCTAACATCTGGTAGCATCTATGCACCCTATTATGATATCTGTAGATGAATCGAGGCATTATTTGTTCTCCTGAGCGCGGAGAAGCTCCTCTCTTCTTGTGAGATCCTTCAAGACCTCCCCCAACCACCACTTGTGCATTCTCAAGTCCCCAGTCAACTCCGGGTGGAAACTAGTTCCAACGACATTCCCCTGACGAACAGCGACAATATTAATAGCGTTGGTGTAGCCCCCCCTTTCACTCTCAGGGTCCGTATGTACTTTACCCACTTCCCCTTTAGAATCAGGTTCGCGTAGGGGTCTCTCAGTAGTATTAAAGGCTTCGGTAGGTAGAAATCTCTTCTGGAGGTGGCAAAGAATCTCCACATTCTCGTCATCACTAAAGCTCTCCTCGATTGCTCCCTTAGGCTTTTTGGATGGTGCGCGAACTTCAACGTCCTCTGGCTTCTCTTCTTTCGGAAGGACCGACTCAACAATTGGGGCCCTGATGAATACGCCTCGGAATGGTGCCTCGTCTTTTCCCAGAAAACTGAGGTTTAAAGGAGTATCAAAGGATTCCACTTGACGACCGAAGTGATTGCGGTTCACACGAACAGAGAGACCTCCGATAAGGGCTTGACCGCCTTTCTTGGTACGGTTGGCGGCTTCGCTGAGAAGAATCATCCCGGCGCATGTGCCCCAAGTAGGGCGGCGGTGAACTTTGACAAACTCTCTAAGGGGTTCGAGGATGTTGCTGCGTTCAGCAATTAAGGCCATTGTAGTACTCTCTCCACCTGTTTTCCAGTTAGCTGCTTGCTAGAAGGGTTGCCTCTAGGGGATAGAAGAATTTACCAGGAATAATTAGAGCCGAGCATTTCCCCAAATCAGTTGGAGTCTTGACTAAGACAAATTCAAGCTTCTTGGGGGTTTCTATTTGTTCCGCTGCCCCCTTCAACAGCTGCAAGTGCTCGGAAAATGCCCCTTGGAGAGCTATTCACAAGTGCTTGTTAGAGGCACTGCTTTTTCTGATTTTTTCTCAATAATAAACTAAAGAAAAATGACCTTACCAAGGACCCCAACGGCGATGCTATCGTTGCCCGGCATTTGGTTTTTCTTGTGCGTGCTATCTGCAGATGAGATGTTTGAGTCACGGCCGGCGATGCAAAGTTTTCTTGGGTCGTTTTGTTTCCACAAGGCTAAAGGAGTTCGCTTATCGATAAGGAGCTTGGCACATGGAAACCCTTTCACTCGGGGTGGTTGTGCCAAACTTTATTTGTCTAAACGTGACAAAGTAGGAACCACCAGGAAACATAAGTTAGAGCTATTACCGTAAAAAAAAAAACTTGAATAATTAGGAGGTGTGCTATGTCGTTAGGTTTTCCTCTCAAGAAATTGTTTTTTTTTCTGTCTCGGAGGGGAAAAGAGTTGTGCCTTTGCTGTGTTTTCTACAACCTTCCAGAGAAGGAAATTTTGTATTACATAGCACACCTTCCAATTACTCAAATTTTTACGGTAGTAGAGGCTTTAATCCGGGATTTAGGCGGGTGTAAATTTGGAGGTCTCGCAAGAGCTATGATATCTCTAATTTGAGTTTTATGGACAAAGCTCAGGAAAGTGTATGCAATCAGCAAGTTACAGTTGGGTTCGTGGAGAGGGATCTAGAAGGCCGACCTAGCTGCCCCTAACGAAGATAAAATCCCCAGTGTGTAGAGGGCCGCCTGGATTGATGCTAAATGTGGCAAAGACCACTGTTATAGAATAAAGCAGTACCTCTTGTCTATGCGGTGACGACTGGAAGGCCAGCCATATATAAATTTGCCATAGGGGATTCGGGAGCCGAGTGACAATTCGTGATATCGATACCTGACCTAGTCATAGCCCCACTATAGAAATAAAGTAATAGCCCATAGTATAGACACCCTAAGTTTCCACCGATAGACCTCTATATAAGTCAAACACCTCTCGCTTTAGCTTCCTCCAACTTCCTCCAACTTCCTCCAACTTCTACAACGGCCTCTAACTTCCCCCGACTCTACGCCCTCCTCTAACTCTAAACTTCAAACTTCAAACTCTTAAAACTCAAGCAATCCCCAAAACCAAGGATGACTACCGCTCAAAAGATGTTTATCGGTCTCATTCTCCTATTCACCTTGTTCACTCTCAGCATCGCAATCCCCACCTCTCCCCCCGAAGAGGCCGAAAACACTCCAGCCAAGCTAGAGACCACCCCCGTCGACATCGCCGACCTCCCATTCGACTTCAATTCAACCGTGGTCCCCGAGGACCCGACCGCGGAGGCCTGGATGAAATGCGAGACCTCCATGGGCTCCCCTTGGCTCTCGAACGCCCGCGCCGCGGTCAGCAACCTCAACAACCACCGTAATAACAACTGCTGCCAGAACAACCCGTGGGGTTCCAAGTGCAGTCGCCTTGCGCATTACGGCAATGCCGATATCGCCATCTGTGGAGTAGAGTATGGGTGCCTCAAATGTGGGTATGTGGCGGATTTGGCAGACGCTCTTAACAACAATTGCAACAACTGGGATAGAGTTGGTGGGATTCATTATGTACATGAGGGTGCCAGGATCATTATTTATTAGAGAGTCGAGGGTTGGGAGATGCGGCATAACTAAATGAGGAAAAATCACAAAATAAACGGATACCGTTTGTTTTAAGTCTCACTGCTATCTCTATCTTTCGTGCTTTGCGATTGTAAGACTTGACTGGGATTGTTGTCTGCCGTGGGTCTATATATCTCATAAACCGGGCTGAGGGTTCCGCCTGTTCTGGCGAGGCAAGCTACAAGAAGCGGCGATAGACGGGTAGGTGAGTGGGTAGAAGTTCGTTTTCCCTGCTAACAGTTTTGCGTATTCGTGAAGTTGGGTCAGCAGTTAAGTTACCCCTACAATAACGTTAATGACACAACTTTCCTTTGAACAGGGGTTTTAGTTCTAAAGAAACAATTGCTCTACCCTCCAAGGAAAGCTCCCTCTCATAACTAGAAATAGGAACAATCTCAGGATTTCTCCACTCCATGAGTTCTACCACGTATGGTACTCCTACTTCTCTCCAGCCCTTTTGCCTTTGATATCCCAGTCGTGTGCCTCATATCCCACAATTGATTTAACATAGAAAAAGAAAAAGAGACTGCCAACAAGCCCTAGCTTTGGGAGCCCAACAAAGTAGTCCCGAGTTCCTACTACCGATCTTGAGCAGTTCGGCTCAACGGCCCCCAGGGAAATTTGAAAAACCCGGGGAACACTAGCCCCTGCGAGACTGGAGAAGCCACACAAAACTCGAGTTTAACATTTTTTACCCAACATTACTGCTGCGAAAAGGATCTCCTCCAGCCCTATGCTCACACTGATGCGCCCGAAACTACATTCTGAGCTTTAAAGTTACCACCACCAACCATCACCATGATTCACATTCGATCCTGGCCCTCTCCCCTGCCTTTTTCCTCAGCTCAATGACCAATCCCATCAGGGGGGAAACAGAACCCCAACGAAAAACGAGACTTCGTCCGCGCTCTCACGGCATTGCAGCCATGGATCATATAATTTCTGGTTCTATATCTGTCCTTCCTACTATGGTTTCCGGGCTCAAACACACACCTGCGGCTAGCACCACAGAGCTTGCAAATCCTGGGGAAAAACTAAATCCAGCTTGAAGAGGGACCGCAACTACCTCGAGCTGGGCCGAAACACTGTAACATTGGCCTGTGTAAGACCAATACAGGCACAGATGTCACACCTAGTTAGTTGAATACTCATACGGGTAAGTTAGCAGGCAAGAAGTATCCAACATCAAGGGTTGTAAATTTGTATGGGTGCTCCGATACGCAACAGATCTTTTGGAATATATTTTGTGAATCCCTGTTATCGAATACTTCTTCTTGCTTGCTGCAAGTATTCCATGCCCGAGCATTGCCGCTCGCTCGCTCGAGCCCCCCACAGATCCTGATCCCACAGAGAAAAGGAATTGTTAGCACTGAGTGCTCCGAGCGCCAACATAGGACCCCATCCAGAGAGAAATCCCTACAATTTTATTGAACTTTTACTAACTAATGCTTATTCTATTACTCATACTGAGCATAGTTAGACCTTTATGTTACGAACTGTATCCAGTCAAGTGAACACGGACCGGGTTTTTATTAGGAAATCGTAAGAAGAGAGGAAGGAAGTTGTTAAGAGAAGAAAGGAGAAAGGGAGACACAATGTAGAGAAGCGAACATATAAGGAAAAAGCATTAGAGTGTGGGAATGCATCTGTCGCACGCGCGTATGCATTCCCGGAAGCAATAAGGAAGCAACACAGCACAGTAGAACATTTCAAGCAATTAAGAGGGTCAACGGAACTGCCCCCTGGGAGTGGCTTTAGAACTACATTATATTATATAACTCTTTTGTTGGAAGTATTACTTCAGTGTGATGTGTGGTACAGATATGTTCGGCCAGAGGCCAGGCTACTTGGGACATGGGGAACTAGGAAGTAACTAGAGTCATGTTGATGTATGATGATACTGCGGATGGCTATAAGTACCGCAGTCTTAGGTGCATCTATAGGTTATCAAGCAAGATAGAATCTATCTCTTTCTTTCTCTTATTGTTCAAGTCCTATTACTTTGCACTTCATCTCCGACATCTTCAGCGCGACCTCCGACATCTTTACCCGAACCTCAGATATGCAACACGAGTGATAATTCATGATCACACCTCCCCTGCCTCCTCTGGCAGACGGTAAATTTATAGGGATCCCCTTGTTCCTACTACCGCTAATCGCGGACTACTAGAGGATTTTTTTTCTTTCTTTTTACTCTTCCAGATAGTATAAATCCGAGACCGACTGGCTCCGATCACAAGCGTGGCTAAGTCACATATTGGTTGGAGAAGGGGGGGAAGGGCTTGGAGAGAAAGTAAGTAAGGGATAAAAAAAAAAAACTACAGTCCTTGAATATTTATCTCCTTGTAGCCATATCCCATGGAACAAAAGCTACCAAAAAAGATTCTCTCTCTTATTATCCCGACAAGCGCAGCAGTAGATCATAGATCGCGGCAAGAGTAAAACTTAGGATCACACACCCAGTCCCCGATAGCAGGCGTGTGAAGTGTTAGGAAAAAAAAAAAAGGATTTGTGGAATATACACGGCAGGCGGTCTGAGCCCCCCCCGGTGCAAATCCATTTACCTCTCGCTGGCGGACAACTTGAACCCCTTCCCGCCTGCCCAGAATGTGGAATTGTGTAGGGTGGTAGGTATGTAGAGAGCCTAAGCTCGTAGATGGTGCACGCTGAATACAGTACCGTTAATGATACAGATGCCATACCGAGATAACCCACAGAACCACAAATCTATATTTTCATATTTTTAAAGGAAACATATTATGACGCCTTTGTTATTTCAAGTATGATAGATGCTTTTAGAGGGTCACGGGAAATGTATTCCTCAAGATGCAATCCTGTGGGGGGTTGATTGGTATTTCTTAGTGCCAGAACGTAGACCGTCTAGTTATCCAGTCTCTCGACATAATAACCCACCCGCCCAAACGACATACAAGGGCAAGGAAACTATTAACCGAAACGGACAAGGATATATTTGGCTGGTCAACCTCTAGTAACTGTTCCACAACTTCTTGCAGGGCCTTGTACTCGTAGCTTCCCACCCGATTGTACCAAAAAAAAAAAAAGATCGTGATCACACCTGAAAAACAATAGCCCAATTCCCATCATACTGGTCTCAACAAGCATAACATTCAAAGAAACAGTGATGAGACTATATGTCAGGACATCCGAGTGGTTAGGGATTTTGACTTGGGTTAACTCGTTTCATACAAGCAAAACTCATGGTATCTGTAACAGGTTTTCTTTTATCTAACAAAAAGTACAATAGAGGCCGGCGGTAGTCCTACTAGCAGCGCTGGTCCTAAGGGAATTTTCTGAAGAAGCAAAGGCTAAAATATCTCAGTCAAAGAGCGAAAGGGAGCCAAGAGATCGCCATTCAACCAAATATCATATTCTTTCTAGGCGTTCTTCTGAGGTCTGCTGTCCTCTACTAGCCAGGAGATTGTTCTTATATACATGTTACAGTATCAAATGCATTTTATGTGCGCAGGTTCGAACCCTGTTCCTAACATTTCTTTTTTTTTCTTTTCCTTTCTTCTTTCTAAAAAAACAAAACAAGATTTGCGCATCCCTTATCTTGTCCCGCTCGCTCCGCCACAATTGGCATCTTTGCGCACAATACGGCGGCCTTTGCTCAGAATGCCTCTGCCGGCTGAGGTCCTGCTGGAGTCCTCGCCAAATATTCGACTCACGAGGGCATTCTAGGTAAAGACACGTGAGTATGTAGGATAAGGGAAATTTTTATCATCTTTTGTGCTTCTGTGATGAGCCAACCGCTCGGTTTCCTGATCTGCACTCCAGATCCGAGGGAAGTGCATGTAAACAGACCAATTGGATAGGCAAGGAAACGGAGGCTGAGGCTGAGAAGAAAGTGGGAAGGTGCAGTTGTTCCTGTAATAATGAGGGGAAAGACCGGTACGATAGCAGATCAGGTAGTATGTTATGGGAGATACTTGGAAGGTGACGAAAATTGCACTTTATAGTATGCTCTTCGTGCTGCAGGCTTACGCATTAGAAAGCTCCGTGGTAGGGGGGTAAAAATAAAAAAGAAACGGGAAACCCCGCAAACGAGCCTGAACAGCCTGTATGTGTTTGAGCGGCTAGTTTAAAAACTCGGTCACTTTTCTCCAGTCCTCATCTCATACTACTAGAGGTTACGTGTACCCGTAGCTGTAGATACGTAGTTGAACGGTGTTTGTGAACAGGACCGCAATTGCAGGGCACCAAGATCTACGCAAAAGCTGGCTTTTGGCGGTACATGACGGCAGTCGCGTTCACAAACGTTGTTCAATTACGATTATCATTCATGCCCATGTAGTGGGCGGCACTCCTGAATTTAGCCCCACTTGGTATACCATGCCGGTAATTCCCCGGAGGGTTACATCTGCTCTACGTCGGGTCTCTACGCCTCATTTTGCCTTTCAAGTCCTCCCCGGTAGCGGCCCCTTACCCCCCCGGAGATCTAACGCACCTGGAGGGGGGGCGAGTGCGGGGAGGAGCGAGGCCCCATATAAAATTTGATATGTTGTCAAATTTGTATAGGCGCTCACCCCCCCCTCCGCACTCGCCCCCCCTCCAGGTGCGCCACCGAGGATGGCACCAAATTGGGCCGCTTCTGGGGGATGGTGCACGCGCGCAAGGTTGATAAAAATCAAAACATGGCTAGGTCGAGACAGATAGGACTCCTACTACTGCTGCGGTGTTAGATGATACTTGTCAGCCATGCTATTGCCATATAACTAGAAAAAAATATATACCGATGCCCGGGGGGGAGTAAGTAATGGCAATTAGTCCGGTTCCGATGGCGTGCGGTTTTTTCCATGCCGCAATTGTCGTTGGCGATCGGTGTGGAGGGTGTAAGAACCGAAACATATATACATGAAGGGGAAAACAAAGAATTGAAGGAAAGAGTGAGAGAATCAGAAGAAAATGAGAAGAGGGGGGAAATAAAAAAGAAAGGAGAACAAAGCAAAGAAAGAAAAGACATCTAGGAAAATAACGACTGCATTATGTTCCCCCATAACCCATCCTATCTGCGCCGTAAAAATGATAAACCCCCGCGTTCCATCCATCCTCAGCCCATTTAAACCCAATTGGCAAAAAAATTGACGAAAAGAAAGTCTGCTCCCCGACCCGGAGCGGTGCGGAGGGTACTCCCGGTGTTAAAGAACGAGAAAAGGCTATACAGAGAGGTGCTTCAGTGCAATCGAAACATGTTCCTGTGCAACCTTTTTCCACCTCTCCCTATCATCCAATTCAAAATTTTCGCTATTGAATATCGAATATAGTTGCCTGGAAACCTTCTTGTTGATCTCCGTAAACTCTTGCTTCGAAATCATCGTAGGGTACATTGGTTGCAAAATCGACGTGACCAAGCTTGCAAGACCCCGCTTAGCCTCGGGGGTTAGACAGTTGATTGACTTTCTCCTGCGAGAATTCTGTTGATCCTCGTTGCCGCTGGAGTCGCTGCCTGACGGCGGCGACGGGGCCTGATAAGGTCGCTTGTGTGAGGATGAAGCGGGGAGAGGTCTCTCCCAGGGACGAGAGAAAATTGGCTGGATCGGAGATGCAGGTGTTCGGCGCGCTGGAGAAGAAACCTTACCAGAATTTCTCCTGATCGGGACCTCTGCAGTTGGGGAGCTGGGACAACTCATAGGCGGTGATGTAGAAATTTCCGGAGACGTTAACCGGCGACCGGAACAAGGTACCGCCGAGCAATCTGGTGGCACCACACCCGGTCTTACACCATCGACTAGGGCTGCGGTTCCTGGCGGAGAATATTCCAAGCCCTTCTCGATGTAAGACATGATTTGTGAGTAGGCGCTTGGTGAGGATTCTGCGCCTTCACTGATAGGGGGTTGGCGAATGTTTGAGAACGCAGCTACTGGGGTTGTGTGCGCCGCGTGACCCTTCAGAATTGGGCCATCACCGGTATTGACCGACAATTGCGAATCACGTCTAGTGCGTGGGCGTTTTCGCCGTACTTCCTCTTCACGTTCTTCCAAGCCCCCGCTGGGACGAGGACTAGATTCTACCTCCCTCTTCTTCGATGGCCCTATGGAAGGATCACCTAAGGGGCTCCGATCCCCCTGTATCCCCCTATCCTGGGACTCCTTTAGAGCTAATTCAAAAGTATCCCACAGCTCCTTCTCTTCTTCAGTAATAACCTTCGGTTCTTGCGGCCATGCAGTTCTAGTCCTCCTAACTGGCTCCCTCCAGGCCACCGGTTCAACAAAGGTGCTCAATCCTCCTGTCTGGGCCGCAGCAACTGCTCGTCTCCTATTAGTTCTGGTGAGAATTGAAATGATTTGATTTTCCGTGCCGTCATCATCGTCATCATCGTCATCCCGTAGACTATGCTCGGCTTCAAGACGCTCCCAAGCAGATTCCCAAGCAAGCTGCTCTCGCGCAACCAACCTCGCACGTTGAAATCCAGGAAGTGGTCTAGTCCGAGGAGAAGGATTACCCCTGAAGGGGTTGCCGCGATTCGTCATGGCCCTTTGTTCACGCAAGGCACAACGCCGACAAATCAAAACGTTGGCAGGTCGTCGGGGCTCCAGGCAGTCAACATGGTAGAACCTCGCACAAAGACCACATAAAACAGTTTGTCCACGATCGTCCAGATAACAGTGGCTACATTCGGCGTGAAATGTTTCGTAAAGGGGTGCCTCAGCTTCTTGCTCCCGGATGGCATGTAAGAGATCAAGATCTAGTTGGATCTCATCTGCGACTTGTACCTTGTCCTTAATATCATATGCCCGGATGATTTCACCTGTTTCGGGAATTAACAGTTAGCAAAACTTGGATCGATCAAACATAGGAGATTTAGGTTACCCACTATCCAAAGTTTTCGAGACGCTAACCTCGTTGAAGTTGGTACGGCAAAGGGGACAGCTGTTTGCCCTTTCCAGCCATAGTTGAAGGCATTCGTTATGCATTGTATGATTGCAAGGGTTCAAGCGAGCAACGTCCTCATCGACAACTGCCGAAGGTGTGCCTCGAAGAAGATCGTTTAGGCAAAAGATGCAAGCGACTGGTTCCTGTTCCACATCGGTGGAGGAGAGCGCATATTTTGTCGACTTTGGTGAACCAGGTGGTTCAGAGGGTGAAGAAGGGGCGGAAGGTTCCATAGTGTTGGTTAGAGCAAAGATGTTGAGGCAAAAGCTGGTGGTCGACAAAGTTCTGGTGGAGCAAATATTATAGGAGCAAATATTATATATAGGTAAGAGTATGTCGCGGCCGAGGAGTGAGTGGATCGCGGGAAGAGAAAAAAAGGTTGAGGTTCAGGAGGAGGAGTGGGCGAGGACCGCGCTTTATGTAACAATATGCCAAGACACCAAGTTATTGGTTTAAGCGGGGAGAAACCGACAGAGCACGACTCTGCGTAATCCTCAGCCCTGCAACGCAGCGCGTACCGCCAAGCCCTTCCTTCCCCACGAAAGTCGATAAGCTGCCCAATATGCGCTAAGCCGATTTCACTTAGCGCATACCAATCAGTCGTTTTTTTGTCCAGCTGTGTGTGGGAGATTTAATTCCACCGAAGAAAGGTAAGCTACGGGTACCGGTACTCGAGTACGGTAGGGGCCAACTCCAGTAGGGCTATTCATACCGGTATCAAGGTTCCCAATAAATGGGACGTGCCAGCTGGTCAGGCAGCTCTCTTTTCGAGAATCATACTCGGGTAGAAGGTTTGGCTAAATAAAACCCCCGATTTAAGTTAACCCCTGTACGATATCAACTTCTAAGGAAGATCCCAGTTTTTAAAGGAATCCTGCTCGCCTCCCGGTCTTGGACAGGCTTCTCCTTGGTAGAACCCAGAACTCTTTTGGGAGGGGATTAGCCTGGAACTGCACATGTTATTGTACGAGTGTGGTGGATGTCGAGGAATATTGAGAAGGAGGCCCGAAACACAATAGTCTGTGGATTCGCACAAGCTAAATACTGCTATCGTGAGTGTATGAAGGGTGGGTTACCCCCCTTTCTGGGGACGAGGGAGAACCTATTATACAACTCAATAGTAAACAAGACGGCCATGTTGTTCCAGGAGAGGACAAAGCGTGATTGTAGATATACGCTCGGAAAGTAAAGGTGCCCTGGGCCAAAGATGTTTGTAACAAATTGGTAGCTAGCAGTCGCATGATAACCCGGATCATACTGCTTCCCCACGATATAGGTTTATGCGCTCGAAAAAATGATCAACCCGCGCAAGGCTGATAGCTGGGTCCGTGTGCTAAGTGCCCATGATGAAGCTCTCCTTGGGGCGCAAGTAGCTGGAGATGCTAAATCACTTTAGAGTATCGGCGCCCTCGATTGGTAGTGGCAGAATAGTTTAGTAAGAAAGTCTAATAATACATTGCAGGGATAGGGTTGAAGACCCCATGCGCTATCAGGACCTAGGCCGGGCGTGGCTTCTCTACTGAGTATGATACCTTCGGGAACCTCGATAAAGAGTATGAGTTCGCCTCTTTTCATAGCTTACCCGATTTATAGCACGGATCGTCCACCATGGTCAAGTACATTCCACCAACGCTACAGTATTTCACCTCAGTACAAAATTGACTAATGGAAAGACCTACGATACGATCGAGAAGTCTATCACTCTCCTCTCCTTGAGACTCAGATCTTGGTTATGGTTGTTCAGGCGATGAACAAGCGACTATTTTGACACATACATACCGTATGGTAACCTGTGTCCCATTCTGGTCATCTCCACTATGCGTTGGATCCCTGTGGTGACTCCCCTATGCTTAATAAACATGGAGCCTCTCAATGTATGATGCAGATCGTACTCGCACATGATCGTAATTTTGGTGAGGAAAAGCACCTGGGTGCCGCGATACCAGTACAAGCCGAACATATCTATTAAACTCCATTAAATTCTCATAGTATGATATACGAGTACGGTACGGTACAGTCGCACCCTGCTACCGGTATAATGGAACTCTTTATACGGGAAACCTCGCCATTCCCACCAAACCCTTCGGGAATTTGTACCCTGCTCCCATCCAAATTGTCTTCGCCATAAGGAATTTCTTCCATAACCTCGCTATAACGAACAAAAAATCCTGAACTCTTGGCGTTCCATAGCGGGATGCGACTGTACAGTACTTGTACAACGCAACTTGACGTTGTCCAGTAAATTTATAGGAGTACCAGTAGCACGTAAGAAGTCAATATGTTCTTCAGAAACTCTGCTTGCATTGCATCGGTATCTCGGGTTTGTATGAAAAATTAACCATTCACACCAAATAAGGGAGCCTCGCGTCGGGAATATTTTGAGTTATCAGTCGAGGTAGTTCCAGGTACGCACGCCAGAATATGGATAAGTAGTTCGCAAACACCTAGTGCGGATAGCGGGAAGCAAAAATAGAGAGCAGGGCTCCATTCTTACCGGAGGTCTGATGGGGCTTGGGCCTACAACGTCGTCACTGAGTTCACATACAATCACTCGAAAATATAAAAATTCCCCGAAGTATAGCGAGATACCGGATCGAACCTACCAGGGTTCTGATAGCAAATGTGAGGCATCAATAGGCGTCTATGAGGAAATGGGTAAGGAGGAAGAAACACAATACCGTAGTTTCGTAAGAATAATACAAGAAATAGAATATGAAGGTTTTCCGCTTTAGAAGAGAGGATGGAAAGCTGGGTAGATAAGAAGCAAGAAAAAGAAATAGAAAAATGCAAAAAGAACTATGAAGCAAGTGTTGAGAGGGGTTCAATTCTGCCCCCCACCGTTTCTCGCATTGCTTACTTTATGAATTAGGGTGGAGTAGGCTTGGCTGAATTACGGATGGTATTCATCGTCTTCGATCTTAGACCGTTTAGCGGGGCTACCCATCTGCTCATTCCGGAACATATCAGCAACATCATCATCCAATCCCTCGAAAACCTCCGGCTCGTCCCTCTTCTCCCTCTTGACTCCAGAAAGCGGAGCAGCCAGACTTGCAAGCAATTCAGAGGCGCCTTGGTGAAATTGAGGAGGAAGGACAGATGTCGAAGCAGCCGACATCGGATTGTCGTAAGCCGGCTGCCCAGGAGGAGTAAGTGCTTCAACCTCGGGAGACCCTGGCGAGACAGCGTCATGTTCGGCTGAGGATCCCGCCGCTGCTCCCCCACCACCGTTGGTTTGGTTATTCTGTGGTTCGTCCATACCCTTGAGGATCATCATTTCGACTTCTTGCTTGGTGGTTTCAGTCTTTTGATGCTTGGTGACAATGTCCTTGAGTGTGTTTTTGTCATTCTCGAGGGCCGTCTTGCTTTGCGAGAGCAGGCGCTCGAGGTTGCGGATGTGGGTCTCACGCGCCTCGATAGCACCTTTGACAGCGATGTGGGCAGAGTCGAGGGTCTTGAGAAGAGAAGAAAGACGAGCGGCGTAAACAGGAGCTACTGGGAGGGTGTCGGTGTCGAATTGTTTTTGGTATTCGGAGTTGGCGCTGCCGACCGCAATTGTAGCAGAGGAGTTCTTTAAGATAAGGCCTTTGTGACTGTTGAGAATGGGCGTAAATTCCAGTGGGGCACTTGAAGCGCCACCCCCTCCAAAAGAACCTCCGAAGGCTCCTCCCAGGAGCGACTTGCGACCAGTTGCGCCAGAACTAGCGTTGCTCTTCCCTTTGTCGACATCTTTAGAGTTATTTAGTGCATGTCCTATTTTGAAAAATGGGGTACAAGTCCCCGGCATGTAGAATCAGAACACAGGGGTCAATATTTTGTATGGCGAATTGTCTGTGCGCATCCAAGCCCCCATACAAAATTCAGCTCCCAGGATCCCCCCGTGTTCGGCTTCTACTTGCCAGAGACTTGTAGAAAAAAGGTACGCAAGCGGGCCGCATACCATCAAGACGTTGTTCGATACTACTTTGTACGTCTGGTTCAAAAATGGCACGTTGCCGCCATACCTCTATCACGCGTCGAATCTTGTTCTGGATGTCCGGGGTGGAATTCCTGTAGGCCACTTCAGTCGCTTCCGCAATGATCTAGGACACCTGTTAGCAAGGGAAGTGATCACCGAACACACTATATTATACCGGTGAGAATGCTGTGAGAAAGTCTTGTCTCTTTCTAGCCTTGGATTGTTGAACTACCTCTAACCATCGTGATCACGTTAGAAATTCATATCTCAGAGGGTTAGGAAAGATAAATTCCATCGGGGTTGTGGCTTCTCACCATTTGCGAGATAAATCAAATTGAGCTTCTTATGGCTTGTGGATTCTTTCATCCTCTGCAACCATAGCTCGGCGGTTCTCTTGGCCATGCGCCTATTGTAGAAAAGACCCGATTAGCTGCCTTCCCTTATTTCTTTATTGTTTTCTTTCTCCCATCCATTTCTTATATGGATGGATAGATGGATGGATAGATGGATAGATAGATGGATGGATGGTGGATATTCGCATCCCATACCTGTGGAACAAAATCCAGTTTGCTGCAGTCACTATACCCTCCTGAGTCTCATTTAGAGCGCTGAGCTTAGACAGGACGGTATCGTCACTGTACGCCATTTTGTTTTGTTTCGGGGGGGTGGGGATGTGTTCTACGCAACAAAATGTTGAATGGAATGACAGATATTTTTGGAGGACTTTTGTCGCGTCGGAGAATCGGTTGAGAATACAAACGCAGCTACCCAGAGGGTTGAAGGGAAAATTCTATGTGCTCTCCGTTTAGGGTGATGGATGGAGGAAGAGAGTGGGTTGTTCGAAAGGGACAAAAGAGCAAAGGAGAATAGATGCGCGGTTTTTTAACATGGATGCCAAGGACGAGGCAAGGATTTGGGCGTGTCTTGGCAGGCCAGTGGATTCGCGAGACCCCCATATGGTGAGGGAACTCTGTAGTCGGAGTACTTTGCCAAGAGAATATGGCCCGCCTTCAATCCCCAAAGGATTTTCAACCACAAGTCCAATGAGAATTATGGCTCTATTGGGTGATAGATTGGGTGATTCTCTACACACTAATAGAGGAAAAATAGAAATATCTCAAGTTTTCATGATAATATCTTACCTACAGGAAGCATCCCTATGGAGATATAATGTCCGCCTGTTCCGGCTACAGGGTTCCCTCACCATAGCTGCGGTGCGGTTGCTGTCTGGTGCTTGGCGATCGCACTCAATTTTCAACAGCCCGAGATAAAGCCTGGCCATTCGTAGAGGGAACTTTGCTTGGTTCTAAGATCGTCGATTGTGAGCAAGACGAACCCTGAAGAATATATCATACCAATGCTGATATTTTTTCTTCTTTTTCTTTCCTGCAGCAAGGAAAAAATGTTACTATCGTGATTACGAGTGTGAGATGACACGCGTACCGTCTCCTCCAGCATCGTGAGATTCTCGAGTCGCGAGAGTGGCTACATAAAAACAGGGATGGAAGTAAATATACGGAAGCGTGCATGTATCCAATACAAGACGTTGCCTGAAATAAAAAGTGTGATCTTAAGGTAAATAGTGAAAGCAAACAGAGGTCTACAGTACCATGTATGATAGCTTGGAACGAATGTTCACAACTGATATGTCAACAGAGGCGCTCAGATGGGAAAAAACGCTGCCAAGAGGGTAAGCGACGCCGCTCTCGCAACTCGAGAATCTCGCGACTCTGGAGGAGACTGTATAGGATTCACCGTACGGTACCATATTGCACAGCCTGGAGGCCGTGAACCTGTTCTTGAGGGCCCATGTGGGAGCGTGCAGTTTGTCGCCTACCGGTATTTGAAGCCATATGGTGAGACACTAGGTGGGGAGGGGAAAGTGTGCATTCAAGACAAGAAGGATTCATAACATCTCAAGATAGCTCGAGTAGGATGGGGTTGATTTGCTTTTTCAGCAGGGCAAACTTGAGCGAATAGCTTTTTAGGATCAGGTATTTTGAGGATATGGGCTTCAGTAATACTATAAATCGCACTTTGCCGATTGTTTCTTAGGATTCTCTTCCGAAGGCTCTGCAGGTAGCCCTCCTAGTTCCTAGCGAAGGGGAATCGTAGCCCACAATTTGACCAGTGGTAAACGATATGCTCAGGCAGAGTTAAGCTAGATATCAAGTAAAAATGAATAAAGGGCCCTACAGATAAGCTACTAACATGGGCTCTCTTTTGCTGCGCTGCGTCTACTTGAACTGCTCGATGCTGCCGGGAGCTGGGATTTTCAGCGCTCACGCATTTCTGTAGGCCTCATGTTTGGGTTTCCTTCTAATTGTACTTGCAAGCACTTTCCTCAACTGGGCTACCAACTTAGCCTTTGGCTGTGTGGTATGTGTAGTTTAATTGATAGAGTGAAAATCGAATAACATCTCGTCAGGGAGCTTTGCTGTTCATCCGGTCTGGGGAGGGGGGGTAGGAGTGTTGCAGAGCCGGAGTTCTCTCTGCGCGCCTTCGCTACGAGCTAAATGCTAGTGTAGAGGATAGATATTAGAGGAACCGAAGCCTTGGAAGCTCAGTTGAGTATCGTGTTGCTATGTACCGAGTTTTTCTGCTACAGCTAAGAGACTGATATACGCTCAAGGAATATGTTTACAAGTACTGTCTGATACCAATCTCCCCTTCGGAGTTCACTAGGAGTCACTCGGTCTTGGCTTCAAGGTGACCGGAGCAACCGGGAACAGTAGCGGTCACCCACATGATGTCCAATTTCAAACAAAGTATGTTGCATATATTGAGGAGAGAAACCAAATGGAGCTCTTGAAACCTCTCTTCTCGGGGGAAACGTGACTGTAAAATTCAATAGTTTTTGAGTTAAGAAATCCGGTGCTTGAACGGGGAGGTTGTTGACCTCACAATGTCATTCTAGAATATCCCCAGAGGTGCAGTGATGCCAAAATCCTGCAAACTGCTCAAGAAACTACAACCCTGGCACCAAGTTCTCGTCTGGTGCCCGAACGACAGTTCTAGTTTAACACACACATGCGTGCTAGAGGAATAATTATATCGGGGTTGATTTTATGACCGTGTCCACGTAATTCTAGTCGGGCTCTGTGTTCTTTCTTTCCCCTGCTCTTCTTTCGTTTCTCTTCTCTCCTCAACTCGTCTGGAATCGTCAGCCCCCGTCCTCTGCCCTCTCATTTCCCAAGAACCAACCAGATGACCCCTACTCACAAGACTCTTTGAGCTTTGCACCCTTTCACCCACTGAGCTCTCCTCCAAGCGACTTTTCTCATTTTCTCAACTACGCTGACCCTCTGCTACCCCTCCTCCCTATCTCATCCATACTAGGTCAACCGTAAGAAACACCAACAGTGCATCAAAGCTAACATGTCGAACGCCCAGAATGAGTCATTTTGTGCTTCTCAGATTCAACAAGACTATTTGCTTGCTCTAAGCCTCTCTTGTAGAAGATCTCCAAGAATTAATGGGAACAAAGGCCCTTACGAGAAGACAGCTATGAGCGGAGCTGTGAGGGAAACAGGGTCAGTTAAGTCTGTTAGAAGAGAGACGATGCAAAAATCGCCTTCAGGCAGCTCCAATATTACCGCTGCGGGTGAAGGCATCACCCAGACGAAATCTCACGATAATCTGAAGGAGAAGGAGGGTAGGCAGTTAGAGAAAACTGCTACTACATATACAGAAGAGAGTAAATCGACTTTTGTCTCCGCTACTACTCATGAGTTAGACCCTACGGCAAGGGGAAAAAGCCACGGAGCTTTCCAAGAACCCTTATCCTCACTTTCCGCAGGAAATGGCTCTCCTATCTCTGGTCAGGCACATACCCTGATGACAGGAAAGGCCGCGCCGAGCAATTACTTTTTCCCCTTCCTAACACAAGGAAGTAATCCTTACGGTGGGGCCTTGGGTGTACCTACACAATCGTTGGGTTCGGATCCCCTCACTCAGGTTATCCCCTCTCATTACAAAACTGTCGAAAATATCGTTGCCACGATCACCCATTCTTATCACACGGTTTTGCTTGTTAACGACCCTCGGCACCGCCCTCTCATTCCAGCTACTTCACGGCCTTACGCAGAGATGGCTAGTAGATCTGACCTGCTACAAGACAAGTTTATTTCTATGCGTACAAAAGGACCAAGCTACCGCGCCCTAGGTAGAGCCCTTCTACCACCTCCTTACCCTCCGTGTCCCCTCTTCTTCAGTCGTTGGATGATTTCTCGCCTTTTCGCTTTCGGTCATCCTACCCTCGTAGACGCACTGAGCAGTGTCACAGCTACCAATGAAGTACTTGCAGCGCGTAATATCTATAAGAACCAAACCGGAGCTGGAATTAACATTATGCCAGCATATGGAAGCATTCGCTTTAGTCCGAGCAATGTAGGCAACCACGTTTCTATACTTTTCTCAAAAGGCCCAGCGATAGCGAAATTTGTATCCCTCCAGAATTCCATTCCCACCTTCGCAGCAATGCTTGAGATTATTCAGGAGGAAAAAATACCCTACTTCACCAAGGGAACTCTATTAAGTTGGCTTTTGGTGTGCGATTTCGCGGAATCGGGGCTTGTTGAGCCACCCACTGCAAGAGACCTCGCAATCAGGCTCTGGATAATCATGACAGAAGGGAAAGGCGGTAAAGGGGCCTTGCATGGGTTGATGAAGGGCCTAGAGGGACACGAATTTACCGGCGTAGACGAAATAGAGAAATTCTTGGAGAGGGTCTATGATGAAGTGAAACGCTGTCTGAATACTCAGCTCCAGGCACTGGGTGGGGAGTACTTGTTCAGGCCTGAAGGGTTGTGGTATTCTGATATTGAGCATTGTTTGTGCAAGGTGGTCCGCTCTGAGAAGTTCAATTTGGAGCAAGGTTGAACATGTCGTTGCTCATCGTACTTGGATGGCTATTTGTCTTTTCCATAATTTCTGCTCTTTGGTTTTCATATTATTATTATCGTTATCGTTATTTTACTATTTTTACGCTTTCTAGTTGGTGGAGGTGGGCTTGGTGAACTACGGGTGTGGCTTTTGTATCTAGTAGGATTATCGCTGATTAGTTTTATCAAAAACTCTGGTTTTTTCGTTCTATCGCTTCGTGTCGTACTGTGGCTAGTATTTTGCTGTGTTTTTTCGGAGGGTGGGGGGCTCAGGAAGTGATATTTTTAAGCATACTCTAAGGGTGGCCAAGGGGTAGTTGTTGTTTTTTTTGCCTTTTTTTCATTATTGTTATTTTATTTTATTGCCAACGGTAGTACTGTTTTGTCCAGTACAGTACATGGTTTTATTCATTCGCGATATTTTGTGGCTTCATCAAAAAAATTGGCTAACTTTCTTGAAATTCGAATGGGTGATTGAGATACTGTACCTATCTATTCTATGATACTTGTCTCTATAGACGCAGTTCAACCGTGTATGAGCGGACATTTAAATAAGCCCAGGATACACCGACTCTATTATCTATATCCACCGCCGTTGGCTACAGTTCATGCTCTCAATATTTAGTATGGTACCATGCCTGCATTTTTTTTTTTTTCCTTTCCATCCCTTCCTCCCCCTTCCTTCCTTCCTCTATATCATAGTTCGAAATTTAACAGCACCTCTTTCACTATCGCAGCACGTTCCCGATACCACGCCCTCTCATTTTTTCCCTGTGGCTCGCCGGGAACTAAACTGCTCCGCTTAATCACTTACTCTCACTCGCTTAAGTAATTATTACTCTGAAGGATTTGGGGGGTAAGTTAGTGCGTGTCGGCCTTGTTGCTTCGGCACACTCTAGTTCTGTGTATTTTGTTTTACGGGTTCTATTATCATTACTCTTTGTAATAGCTCTAGTCGTTTTGGGGCTTGGTTCAATCCCTCTAATACTTGTATACGACTAGCACAGGCTGCCTGCGTTGGCTCTAAGGGGCGGCAAAAATTTGTTGGAGGTGTTATTTTTTTTCTTTTTCGCTTCCTCTAGGGAGGCAGATATGGACGAGGGGTATAAACCCCGGATACTGCTTGAAATACTAGTTATGTGTCTCGCGTAACACCAGTCCGCCAGTAACTGCAAGTGGGCGGGGCAATGAAGCTTTCCCTCCAGTCCCCCATATTCTCTGATACCCGCCAATACGACTACCCAAACAGCACCATACAACCTCCCACCTTCTTCTTCTATCTCCCGTCGCCTCAAATATCATCGGCTAGGCCTACCTAGCACCTCGAGGCAAAAAATACAAAGGATCAAAAAATAAAGAGAGTTCAGCATCCGGGATTCCCACATGGTCACCCACTGTAGTACTAACCGGACGATACGATGCTTGTTTACCGCAGAGCGGACGGGATGCGAAATTTTCATCGTTCTATGGCCGAACACATTTATCTATCCTTTTTTCCCAAACTTGTTGGCTGGTTCGGTCATCAGGTGTCACTCGGCTACTTATTCACCTCCATCACCGAATTGGGGGAATGGCGGAAAAAATGCTGATTGTGCCAGCTAGTGGATTTTCGGATGTATCTTTGCGGGGAGGAAAGCGGTAGTCCCGAGTCATTGCTGTGCTAGAATTGGGGGATGTTTGGACAGCGGATAGTTCTATAACTTAATCGTGGATTGGTTGGCGGGGCGATGCTGTGTTTCCCCTGAGGGGTAAAATGGTATGTACAGTACAGGGGTATCGTTGGAAACGTGCTCGAGTGCAGCAATCCATTACTTACCGGTATTAGAATTATAAATCGCGTGCCCGCTAAATCCATTCTCTTTTTCAGCTTGATAAGGAGTTCACTATGACCACCAAGATTACCAGAGGGAGCTACAAATTCCGTTCTGTCTTACTCAATGATTCCTTGGCCTAGAATGTCTTCTGTTTGTATCAACGCTTCGTCTCTTCCCTAGCACGTCTAGCCTCAAAGAAGGTGTTGACTTCCGGCCCCCGGGCTCTCCTTAAGATATGCTTAGCGTAAAGTAAGAAAATCACCGGGTTGGTTCTGGTGTGAGGCAAGGTACTCTTTCGGGTTGTAGTTGATGGTCAATTTTTCAGAAATACTGTCCAGTCCTTAGATTGGTTTGCTAGTTGCAATTACTAAGCTCCAATCGTCGGACCACAACCCCTATCAACTAAGCTTTCGTTCACAATACAATATCATGCCTTCTATTGGTTTTGGTTACTGGACGTCGAAGCTTCTTAGGCTCATACTCAAGCCATCTGTCCTCCAGGTAATCGCATGTGCTGCGATGTCTAGCGTATTCTCGGATAGCGTGCATAACAGGTCATACCGCGATATAATAGCCAATTCAGTCCTGCTATATTCTCGTTTGAAAGCCTGGATTTTACACCATTAGAGCCTAGAGCTCCTATCTCTGTAAAAACAGTCTTAAGGCCTCGCATTATACTTAGAGTCAGACGCATAGAGGAGTGCCGGTAAAATATATATTTCCAGTCTTTATACATTGTGGGGGCCCGTTAGTCTTTAGAAACTAAGTGTGGATATCAAACGGTCATTAGAGTCGTTCGGAATCAGAGCGGGATTGAAAGTTATGGAAGCGACGGCGATGCGTTTGTGGTAGCGGAAAACCCGACAATAGGATTAGATCATCAAGCAAAATTCTAGTAAGTTTGAATAACCTAGCCCAGTACTACGGTATCACCCAGTCATACTCTAGCTATGTAATTGCATATCCTACCGTATGGAATTAGTGAGGGCAGAAAGCGCCACCTGTTTAGAATTACAGAGAATCTCTCACTAAAAACATCCGGGGAGAGGACAGACCTCTATGAAAATCTACCAAAAACTCAGGGAGAGATATAACTTAGCACCCTCCTATTAGAATCCCGAAATCCAGCTTTCGATGGGATAAGTATTAGTTCCCGAGTTGACATTGCATGAAATACCTAGCTGGCGCAGTGGTTAATATGTCAAGAACCAATTAACCCCTGTCGCAATTAGCGGGAGCCCAGGAGTTCAATCCACGCTGACAATCAGTTATTATTGAACGATCCGTCATGTAGGGCAGGAAAACTGAGAATTCCTCAAATCCTGCCCTATGGGGACTGGGAGATTGGAGAACCTACCCTTCTTAAATAGGGCTATGGGGCTTGTCAATCCTGCTACGAGGTGGGAGAATCCGACTCTAGACCTTAAAGGTTGGCGATCGGCGGGGTAGCAGAAAGGAATGAAAGATTTCTTTTGCTCCCTTTGTCGTGGAAAAACAGCTGCGGGTTCTGAAAGCTATAGAGGTTTTGGCCATTCTCACTCTGGCCGGCCGCGCTCGCCCTATTTAGTGCATTTTAAAAATATTTTCCCCCGAGAAAAGCGAGATATAGATTGTGCCAAGTGAAAAATATCAGACCGGTAGAGGCCGGACAGGCGCAGTCAGGATAAACATATGAGGTTGAAATAAGATCCGCACGATACAGGCACTGTAGTGTACTAGCTTGCCACCTTAGCATCCGCATCTAATTGCGTTATATGATCAGATCACACTGCTCAAGATCGTAGTATAGCGCATAAGTAAGATAGGAAAAAATGTCAAGTATATACCTGATATGAGCCGGTGAGCAGTAGAAAGCAATGAGAGTGTGCTGGAGCCTGACCATGCCAATATCCTAGGATGTGTTGATAACTACTTGTGAGATTCGGCGTGCGCTAAAGGGTAGGCAAGGCGCCCTCTGATAAAATAGCCAGTTTTAAGTGACGACAACCTAACCTCAACGCTAGGTCGCCAAGGTAAATTCGATGAAGCAGAAGCGAATTTCCGGAATGTATTAGAAGCTCTCGAGAGCGCATAGGGAAGAGAGCATCCAAACGCTCTCGCAAGTGTCAAAAGTTTAGCCTCCGCGTTACAAATCCTTGGAAAGTGTCATAGGATGAGACAAGGTAATGGGGCATCCGTGGGAGAGGTGAAGATCCGCGAGGCCTTGGATTAGGCCACCCCACTACTTTACGAACGTTGGGGCTCCAACTTCAATAACATATGGTCGAGGGAAGTATCATATCATGCCAAGAAGCAAAGCACTGGGGAGTGGTTAGCAGGGGTTGGGTCTCAAGGGCTTGACCACCACTCTTAGTACTGTTAGGGTTAGGGTTATAATTATGGCATCAAGGGGAATTTGGTCAAGGGGAAGCAACGTAATTTGCGTGCGTTTAGAGGAAGAGTAAAGAAAGATACTCTGGCTTTTCTACCCCCGAACTATGGCAAGTCACCGCCGCCTGTCTTTAGCATCGCGAAGTCTGGGAAAGGTTAACGAAACAGAAGTGATAAACCCCCCCCCCGGTAGGGGTAAAAGGGGGAACACTGACACTGCGTTAGTGCTGCACTGGAACTTTTTAGCAATGTAGTTATCAAATATCCGGAAAGAGTTGATAGGGGAAAGGATACGTAGTCAACGTGTGTTAGAGCTTAGAGAGGGCTTTGAGAGCCCCCCCTCAAATCTTTCAATTCACGAGGTCAATGTGAACCTATTCTCCTTGCAAAGGGGTGATACGGTAGCGTAGAGAGCGATCAGTCCCCCTGGTCATATTATCTTGATGCTCTGATGAGCGTCAATGACCTGGTGGGGTTCTGCTTGAACGAACGACAACACTCTTGATAGGTCGGGTCAACCCTAAGGGTTTGTCACGTTAAATCAGGCTACAGAACACTCATAAACAGCATAGCGTCGGTCTATACCGCGCCTGCAGAATGCCCTCCCCTATTTCAGGCGCTCAACCCTAGTGCCAATGCGGGGGCCCGTGGGACGCGGTCCGTAAGCTCGGCAGAGACAAGCAGCACGACTGACAGATAGTGAAAGGAAAAAATGGATCATCCTGGGGGATTCAAATGCAGTTGTGCATGATATCCTTCATGACTTTTAGCACGTGAAGCCTTGACTTAAGTTACAATGTTAGAAGGAATGGATCACGAAGGGCCTGATTAGCTCACCGTGATTTGCAATGCCCATGTGTTTGGCTTGGTAAGATAGTGTTTCCAAACCATGGCTCTGGAAATTTTCAAAGTGTGATTTCAGGATTCGCAATAGGGCCGCGATTCTCTTGTCCTGCACCCTCAACTGATAGTAAGTCTAGGAGGTCCATTTAGGTAAGTTAGGCCAAAGGGAATGTATACTATAGGAAAAATTATAGTTGATGTCGCCTACTCCTTGACTTGTCCTGGTAGAATTAACCCCAAATCGTGATTTGGAAATTTCAGAATGCCAACCGTGTTTGGCAGAGGGTGGTCTCCAAATCACGGCTATCTCAAATCATAATGAGCCGAAAAGCCCCTAATACTCATTCTGCTATAGAATTATAAGCCGGTGGGGGGACAGCAGCGGCGAGAAGGCTAAGGCGATGTCCGCGAACACTGCAAATTGGATATGTAGAAGCTGCCATACCTACTGGGACCGGGTTATATCTGGGGAGATAAGTTTTAGGGCAAATTCCGTACTCTGGGGAGCTCTTGAGCGGCAGCGTCAAATCATTCCTCCTAATTCCTCTTATCCCTCCGCTATATTCTTGTAAATAGTGGGGTGGGTAAGGTGAAGGGATTAAAAAAGTGCCTACTGGTAGAGCAATCCGAATGTGAAGCCTCGGACAAATTCGTACGAGTGATATCTAGACTAACCAACTAACCTCGGGACGGCAAAGACGACCCTATTCCAAAAATGTGGTACTTGTACGAGCAGCTTCTAGACTTCCGGGCCTATTACCGGTGTATCATTTACGTCGGGTAAGCCTTAATTAGCAAGAAGGGAACGCCATACGTAGGGCTGGAATACAACGCCACAAAACTACTAGCTATCCACGAATGGCAGCCCAGCAGAGGCTACCGTATCCGTCAACGGATGAGACCCGCAGATTCCGCACCTTCCTAGTCCGTCTAGATACCGAGAAGGGGAAACTACGGTATCGGTACTCGAGCACGCCCGCCATGACCTCCCCTGTGCGGTACTGTACGAGCACGGCTGCAGGTTAGGTTAAGCTTAACGCCAGAGCAAGGAAGCTTCTCCCGCCATTCAGCTGGTTTGGAAGCGCGCTTGGATGTTTTGACTATTCCGCAGGGCTGAAGAGGCGCTACTCATAGGGAGAGCCGAGGTCGGGATAGAACAGGGTTTGTGAATACCGTATCGTAACGGTATGGTTGTTGTTGTATGGAATACTGTCCTACGGTATGCTATGCTTGAAAAATTTTCTAATTTTCCTCCACTTTAAAGCTGGTTCAATTGGTGATGAGAGCTAGGAGATAGATATCTCTTTTCTACAAAAAATAGAAGAGGAAAAAAACAACTAACTGGTGGGTAGCGAATACCGAAAGTGATGAAATGATAACATAGCAGAGATCTCTCCATCGTGGCAGACCCCAGCTATTCTACCTAGGACACCCCATGAACAAAGAAAACCAATCTTAGAAGAAAACCACCCGTAAACCCCGCAATATTGTCATTTTTTTTTAAAAAAAAGCCCTGTTAATTGAGCCCGACCCAGTGAGTACAAGTACTCGAGTAGAGAGAGAGCGGCGGCCCGTACTCAAGCCTCCAAAAAGCCACCAGAAAGGCCAAAATAGGAATTTCCGGAGAGTCTCAGAGCTCCACAACCATGGTTCTGCTTGCTTTGAAAGCCCCAGTGATATAAAATGTGCTCATTGTGGTTTAGCAGGTGGCTCGAAGCTAGCCCCCACCCTCTCTCCCTCCACGATACTCATTCTCAACTACCGTAATAGGAGGAAATTTCTAATGGCAATACTTGTGTATATACTCGAGCGCAGTGCAGAACAGGTGGTATTGAAGAACTTTCTATTTTATTTTCTAAAACAGCTGAATTCAAGCCCTCACCCCTTTTCTAGTCTACAGTAGTTACTATGAACCCACCCGCCTGTCGTCCCTGTGGAATTTCTAAAATTTTAATTAAAAAAACCAACGGAGATTTACAAGTTGTTATCGTTATTGTGTTCGTATTAAATAGCGTAACTAGATAGAGTCTAGTAATGACCTTGCTGTAAGCCATCGTCCACAACAAAGTTTCTGAAATGGGGAGTATCGGGCACGGTGTTCATCATACAATAGGATAAGTTACCATATAGGGCACGAGAGGGTCGATGAGGCAGGATTGAGTTATGCAACATACCGCAGGTGATAAGAAGAACAAGCAGGAGGAGGGGGCATACATCATACTGCACTCGAGTGCAGCGAACAGCACCTGCCGGTACCAAATCTGATACCTCATCGAGAAATAAAGAAAAATAAAACCAGATAACCAGGAAAGTTGCATTCCCATTTGCCGAGGTAAATAAATCTTCCAAGGGGTTTTTTCTTTTTTTTTGGCTTCTTCTCTCGTCAGACAGCGAATTCTCAGAATCGTTTTATTGAGACTTTTCTCCCTTCCATTTCATATAATTTCACTTCCACCCATCGTACCCTGGTGCCTTGGCGTTAACTTACTAGACAGTTTACGGCTCTTCTGGAGTGAGACCTTGGCTGACGTCCATCAGAGTCAAAAAAAAAAAAGGTCTCCCGATAAATCGCTAACCCCAACCTTGCCCCTCCCCCCTTCCCCCGGCGTGTCGTGCTCGGGCCCCCTCCCGGCCTCGGAATGTCCATGGATTCTTCTCCTCCCAAGTCTGACGAGCAGACAATGTCATGGCGAGTGATTCGCAATGACCACCCACCAGTGAATAAGTTAGCAGCCCTACCGGCAGGGAGCGCTGCCGTCTCGCCCCGAAGATAACCGAGCGTTCCCTCCTCACAGTATGAATGATAATTTAGACTACGCCGGTGGCGGGAATTTCAGCTACAGTAGTACAGCTCGAGTGATACAGCATGATCATCTGTTTTTACACTCTGATACAGTGCAGGGCCGAGTCTTTCTTCACTCTTCTTCTTCTTTTCAGCTCGCACATTCTACTGTAGGAAGCCGGGGCATGGTGCACAACTTCTGTCTGTTTGTACGAGGCAGTCCTCCACCCTGGATTCAATGTCTGGGCGATGATGCAGGTAGTCTATCAGAGGCGAGTATGGCGTATGTGCAACTACGGTAAGTAAGCAAGACTCCCCTCCTCGCTTGAGATAACTAGAATAATACGAAAATGTGCACGATGGACTTGACCTGTGACCTTCCCCACTTTCGGAGAATATCCTCCACGCGGGCACAACAGTGAGTAGACTACCGTATCATAAGAAAGGAAAGAAGCAAGCAAAAATAAGTACTCGTACTCGAACAGCCAGCGAATGGATTTGCCTGTACTCGAGTAGAGGGCATTCAGCCCCGGGGAGTTGAAGCCATTTTCGAATGCCAAGCCCCGAGCTGATCTGCGATACCGGATTTGTAGGTAGAACACTTTTCAACTTCGGGGCTGAGTGACACACTCTCTCTCTTTCTTATTCCTACCGTATCCCCCTCCCATTCGGGTACGGGGTTTTCGTTTGTCCGTCTGCTATCATAGTTTTTTGCCCACCCGCCCTGTGCTTGGTTTGAGTTTGAGTTTGGTCTCGAAAAGCAAGATACCAATGGCTAATAGATAGGTGTGATACAGTAGTAGTAGGCATGAAGTTCCCGAGCACGAAAGAACCATGGGAAATTCCCTGCACCCATCTGGAAGCATATTAAATTCGAACTCAAATGCTTGGGTGCTGCGCTTCATATCGGATGCGGTACTCGAGCACTTGGACTAACCCAGAGAGAAGTCTTGGCCCTCGGCTTTATTTTGGCGAGATATTACTTGTGGCTGCAGCATGGGTGTATCCTTGTAGGTAAGGGAAGCGATTTGGAAGATCTAGTCTAGGCATGGCTACCATTTGGGGGAGGGAGTTTCAGCACAGCTGGGATGAAGCCTTTGAGCTGCGGGAATGTTGTTGGCTTGAGTGCTTGGCAGTTTGTTGTGGTGGAAGGGAAGGGAGGGGGGGAGGATTTGTTAGGGTGAGTACCGTACTGTATGGCATTGGGGCCGGTACTATATCGGTATGATACAGTAAGAGATGATGAGATTCTCTCGTATGAGATGCTCGGCGCAGTATGACGACAGGTTGCTATACCGTACTGCGCTGCAATTGTGCTCGTACAGCTTGCTCATACACTGCCTTCGGATTAGAGTTATCATTGGAAAAAGTCCTACTACCGTACTCGATTAGTTGAGTTCAACTCAGAGTGAGTGGAGAGAGTGTGTGTGGGGGCTAGTTTCAAGCCACCTGCTAAACCAAAAGGGCACATTTTAGATCATTGGGGCTTTCAAAAGCAAGTTGCAGAGCTACGGTAAGGCATCTCGGGATGTTCCTATTCTTGCCTTGCTGATGGCTTTTTGGAGGCTTGAGTCTACACCGCCGCTCTGGACTCACTCTGAATTGGACTCAACTGGCAGGACTTTTCCGAATGGCAATGTAACTATCACTCTAGGAGCACATCCCTTCCTCTTCCTTCTTGGCCTCCTTCAAACTACTACTTAATTCGCACTACTCCCCTCTCCTCCCAGCTCAGTTTCCCTCCTCTGCCCAGAACACTACTGCAATAAAGTATTGTGATTTGAAAGGTCTCTTGTGACTGATTCGCTTTCTTGTCTCCTTACCTTACCTGCACTTCTTCCATTTCCTACAATCCTACCAACCTACCGACTTCCAAATTGCTAGCCCACTGAGCCAATCGTTGTTATATCAAGACACCTGATATCCTCTCCCACGATGTCCAATTCATCCAGAGATCTGAGACCCGGCAACAAGAGGATTATTCTCTGCTGTGATGGTTTGTCTCCACCTCTCCAACCTAAATGAATCGAATTGATGCTGATGAAGATGGGACATGGTAGGTACCTGGCAGAATTCTGACGGAGGGAAACTCGAGGTTCCGACGAACGTTACGAGGATTACCCGTGCCTTGAAGAGTTATACCGATGATGGCATTTCCCAAGTGGTTTATTACCAGAGTGGAGTTGGCACTGGAGGGACGGTGAATAGGCTTGTTGGTGGTTAGTTCACACACACACACACTCTCTCTCTCTCTCGCTCCCTCTTATATCTTTTCCTCCTTCGCCTTTGCAGTGGAAGAGAACAAGCAATCGCTCCCCCCTTTAAATAACCCCCCAGACACACAACTAACAGCTTGATAAATTTTGTGAATAGGCGGTACTGGACAAGGCCTCTCCGAGAACGTCCGCGAAGCTTATGGCTTCCTAGCGCACAATTACCATCCAGGAGATACTATTCATCTCTTTGGTTTCTCTCGCGGGGCATACACTGCCCGCTCAATCTGTGGCCTTGTCTGCCGCATTGGCATCCTAACGAAGAAAGGCATGGACCACTTCTACCAAGTCTACCAAGACTATCAAAGCAAGAAGTATCGCGACCCAGGGTATGTTCCCCCCCACCTCCTCAATTCATTGAACTTCACGCACTAACCTAGCGAAAACAGTGCGGTAGCCGAACTCCAAGCCCGGGAAGGTGGCAGCCTCGTGATCCCGAATGTCAGAGTCAAGACAATCTGCTGCTGGGACACGGTGGGATCATTAGGAATCCCATCCGTCGGCGTTCCCATAATCGGGGACTGGATCACCGGAAACGAGCAGGAAAAGTACGGCTTCCACGACACGGACCTCTCACCGCGCATCGAGAACGCCTTCCATGCGCTCGCCCTGGACGAGCAGCGCGGGCCCTTCACGCCCACTCTATGGAAGAAGACGGAAGAGACCAAGGGGTCCAACCTCAAGCAGTGCTGGTTCCCCGGCGTCCACACCAACATTGGCGGTGGATACGATGATCAGGAGATCGCCGATATGACGCTTGCCTGGATGATGCAGCAGCTCCTGCCCTTCCTGCAGTTCGACGATAACTACCTCAAGACCATTATTCACAACAGCGACGACCACTCCAGTGGCGAGTGGGCTGCCGGCAAGATCTATGATTCCGCGACCGGGATCATGAAGATTGTTAGCGGGAATATTAGGACTCCCGGAGGGTATGGGGATGGCACGGAGGAGACTATTCACAAGAGTGTGAGGATCCGCATGAGGGTTGTTCCAAGCTGGTCCAGCAAGGCTTTGGCGGGATGGACCTGGAATGCGAATGGGTATTGGATGAAGGGTAGTAAGAGGATGGCTGAGGAAGAGTTGGGATCCCTGGAGAAGAACTTGGCTGGAAAGGTGGTCGTCAAGGACATGCTTGGTGAGGATTTGTCGTGAAGTTGTTTGAGTCTAGATTTTCCTGCCCACGAGTGTTTTCCTTTCTTGGTTCTTCTCTCTTTTTCTCCTTTTTATTGATGGAGTCCCTCATTTATTCACCTATTTATTTAGCCCGCTATTTTTTAATTAGTTTAGTTTAGTTTATTTATTCTAGAGATTGTGCAATTATTTTGACTTCTGGAGAAGTTTTTTATTTCCCTTCCTTCCTCGAATGAAACGTTAGTGAAGATTCCTATCATATCACGGTGCCTTGCTCCTAGATCCACGAAAAAAGCTGCCAAAAATGTACTACCGATAAGCAACGACTCGATGCAAGATTGTTCAAAGTGTCGTGGGGTGGGTTGGTCTCCGGTAGTCCCCCTTTGTTCTAAGACCCCTCTTCTTCAGCTCTTGGTGTTAGGAGTGGCTTTTTTTTTCTTTTCTTTTCTTTTGGGCCATATCCGGCAAGCACAATCTAGAAATACCGTAATACATAGCAGGAAGTGCAAAATTCAATGGAATATATTCCGGGGGGTGAAGGAAAGAGAAAGGCATTTTTCTAGAAAAGATTATCATTTAGCAACGCCAGAGTTTCTCCTATAGAATCTTATCTGATTAGTTAATGTTCTCCACGTTGTCCTCAAGCTATGGTAGCTTGTACGAGTAGTGTTCCCCTCAAGCCTCCGGACTACCGTAGACTACGGTATTCAACTCTCTGCTTTTTTCCAATTATGATAATAATTCCTATAATATCAGACTGAGTATGGTATGTCTACAGGAAAAGATTTTTCTTTCAATAAACACCTACATATTAATACTCCCTACTAGAGGACATAGTAATATTTAGTTTTATTACTTTACCTTGTAAAGTTAGCAGCGCGAAGGAAAAAGAAATTGCAAGGTTTTTTTTATGGGGCATGCGGGAAAAAACAGAACCCAACTTAAATACCAGAATATTATATTATTTGAAACCCACGAAAAGAGAAAAACACCACCTTTTCTCCCCAGGCTGCTGCTGCACCAGCCCTTATGATACAAGAAACATTTCTAGTACCGTTCGTGACCACATTGCCATATTGCGGCCTGGCATCCCCGCGGCACAGTACTCACAATCAATTGGCTCCTCCACAAGCTCTTCGCTCAAAGAGGAAATGATATATATACCTAGCCCGATGGGTAGGTAACTTAGTACATTACTCCCCCATTAACAAGAGACAGCGGGAGGAAGCACAGCCTCCAGGGAATAAGCAAGTAGGTATTATACACTAAGAAAGAAAGAATGGGAGACTAATGATCCAACGCCTCGCCATTTCCAACAAATAACCATGCTATAATAATTTGGATGCATGATATAACTAGAATAATAATAAAACAATCTTCATCCTTCCTAGTACGGTATATGTAAAAACAAAAAGAGGGGGGGGGGTGTACTGTACTGTACTGTGCTATACTAATTCGACAATACACATACATACTACACTCAAGTAGGACCTCTACAGAAGACAGAATTTACGCAGCTCACCAAATAGTCCAGATATATTACATATCAACAAAATACTTAATCCATCAGAAGGTACTGTACCATGAGATATATCGCCGCACTGACAGACAGACAAAACTCTATAGTCTCCAAGGGGGCATCCCCGCTTTTCTAATTCTCCTCCTGAGGGGATAGCAGTTGCTTGTAGTTTATATCCTACAACTCCCGTCCACAAAACTCTCCCCCTAACCAAGAACCAATCATCTACAAATAAACAATAGCAGCAGAATAAAAGACCTAGTAGCTACGACAACTAGAACTATCCCTAGATATATTTTCTTTCTTCCAGGGACGGGACACTACTACAATCAAAGCATCGATCCCTCCCTCCCTTCCCCAACCTGAAAACAGTCTGATACTGTGCCTACTCTGCCTAAAATTCCTCTAAGCCTCACACCCAAGGCCGCAATTGAGCCAGCCGACCACCACCGCCACCACCGCCACCACCTATCACAAGCGGTAAATAGGATAACTATCATATTATACCTCCCACATATTATAGCAGAATCATATCACACCCAACTTCAACCCATCAATCAAAAACCACGACACAAAGACTCGACAAGTTTTGCAATGAACAGGTCAAGGAGAGGAAGAGAAAAAAACTTCCTTCCTTACCCCCCTACAGATAACGCAGCGGGTGCCCTACACTATATACCATATCATACGAAACCGGTCGGAAACCCTTTTTTACTATAGTAGACCCCAGGCTGGAAATAGGAGTTTTAGGCCGGGTGTCAAACACATTGATGAGTATAATGTACTGTACATACTCTTGCCCCCCTCACCTGGGAACTATTTATTATATTATAATATGTCCGCCTTGGTTGCTGTGTGCTAATTAACTTAGGTGACTCCTTGTGATAATGAGTTTTGCCGTGCTCTGACTTTTCCCCCTCTCGAACTTTTTTTGTTGGTGGTCGATACTTGACTGTTAATATCATGCCATGCACAGTATCATTCTCTTTTTTTTTCCCCTTCCGGGGAGAAGGATGGGGAATACTGTACGGTGCATTAAGTTTATAAAAGTCCTCAGGTTTTGAAAAGTTAATAAGCGGTCACTCTCTCATAGCACAATTCAATTTCGGGCGTTTAGTGTTGGAGTTTGGGCACCGTCCCCAGCCACAAGTCGGGGTGGTGATTGTGATACCATCCTTTCACTCACATGCCCGTCTTATCGAGTGACACCCCGTGCGAAAATAAAACACTGGCTTAACTCTATGCCGTTGAACGGGAATCCATGATGGAAACGAAAATAATAATACGAGTTCCAGTATTAATCTAGGATAACCTCCGTCTACCTTTTCCCACCCCTATACACTTTAACCGGATCCCTTCCAGTCCCCGCCGCCCCTCTCCCGGTCTTTTTCTGCCTCGCCCTCCGAATCCTATTCTCCCTAACCTTCCTCAACCCGACATACCCCACCGCCCCCCCCGCTGGCTTAAGCACCCCACTCTTCCCACCCTTCGGCAGCAAATACTCTGGTACATGCCGCAAGTGCGCTTGCACCCTAACCTGGCCACTCTCCCCATCGTGCCTGAGCGCCAGCAAGTCCCCTGGGTTCTCCTCAAAGTGTCTCTTTAATCGCTCACTCTTCATCAGTTCTACCCGCAACTCCCGCATCCGTGCCTCTCTCACGGCAACTTTCGTCACGGCCCTCAACGCATCGTCCATTCTGTACCGGAAGGCGTCGACTTGCGTCATGTCGAAGACATATGGTTTTATCTCCCTGCCAAGTTTAGCTTGGGATTTGCGGATTCGTTGGAGGGTCTTTTCGTCGTTCACACAGGTGGAGTGGGTTGTTGGTTTGTGCTTGCCGAAGAGGTGGGTAGGGATCACGAAGGAGAGGGAAATTCCATTTTTGTGGGCACGCGCGGTGCGGCCGATACGGTGGGTGTATGATCTTGAGGTTGTGGGGAGGTCAAAATTCAGCACGCAGGCGAGGTTATTGAAGTCGAGGCCACGGGAGATGCCGTATTCCTTGTCTTTGCGGTTCCTAGTCTTTTTCTTCTTTTTAGGTTTGGGGGCCGGCTCTGGTTCTGCCTGTTCTTGGGAGGTTGTAGGCTTGGGTGTGGGGATGCTGTTGCCACCGTCATCTTCTTCGTCTCCGAGGACCTCGTTCTCATCGCTAGCTATGACGATTTCGTAGACGTTTTTGTTGAATTCTTCCACGATGTGTAGGCGGGAGTTCACCGGCAGTTCAGAGTTCAACACACAGCTGCGGATTCCGAATTGCTCTAAAAAGAGCTTAACTCTGTAGCTCCGGTCTATGTCCCCGACGAAGATTATGGTTTTGCCTTTTATAAGTTTTAGTTTGAATATTACATATAGTAAAAGGAATTTTTCGTCTTCGCTGCATCTGTTAAATTGTCAGTTTCGTATTCATCCACTCAGTTGAAGGGGTGTGAAGGGTACTTACTTAACACAGTATTGTGTGAGTCCATCGCCCTCAGCATCCACATCCTCCAGTCGTAAGATAGCGGGGTTCCGGCAAAAGAGGGACTTTAGAGCCTCAACTTCGGTAGTGAGTGTTGCACTCATGAGGAGAGTTTGCAACCCCTTTGGAAGTGCCTTTGAGACGCCTTGGAGATCATCTTCGTACCCGTACGACAGCACCAGGTCGGCTTCGTCGATTACGAGGTGGGTAAGTTGTGAGGTGAGGGATTTGGAGATGTTGATGTGGACAAGGGCTCTGGAGGGGGTCGAGACAACTATGTCCTGCTTTTCGGAGAGAAGGGATCTAGAAATTTTTAGTGCTCGCAGAAAGTGAGGAGGCAGTTGGGGGGGGACTAACTGTTGCACTTTCTCAGATATATTTTGCGCAAGGTTGATTGAACGAACATGTTTTCCGCAGTAAGCTGCTAAAGATTCGATAACTTTATGAACCTGCTGCGCCAATTCTCTTGTCGGGACGAGTATCAATGCGCTTGTGAATTTTTCTTCAGAAGTCTAGCAATCAATAGACCAATCAGCCCTCCCCCCTCCACCAATTAAGTAGAACAAAGTGAAAGAACAAACCTCCTTCCTCTTCAAAATTGCCTGTAAAACCGGCAGTAAGTACGCCGCCGTCTTCCCGGATCCTGTCTTCGCCCTAGCTGCATCCTCCTCGATCAGCGCTCATCCTTATAAATTCATTCGCCAATGCAAGCAACATACCAAGGATATCTTTCCCCTCCAGCGCCAGTGGAATAGCCTTCGCCTGGACCAACGTCGGGTGCGAGAAATTCTGCTTGGCTATGCCCTGGAGCAAGCGCGAGTCTAGGCCAAAGGTCGCGAAGCTTGCGTTGGCATCTACTTCTGCTGTGGTGATTGCGGTGGTAGTGGTAGTGGTAGCAGTAGTAGTAATCGCGGGGGTGGAATCTTCTTCATCTCTGTGCTTTCGCTTCGCCATTGTTAGCGCTTTTGTAGTTATGAGTGGTGAGGTAGCGGGGTGCTGATGGCTGACGGGTTGGGATTTTCGGAGGTGTTATCAAGGTTTTTTTTGGAAGGACGAGAAGAGATGGCTTGGCACACTATAGACGGTCATGTGACTTTCATAAAGTGTCACTCGGTTGGAAAGGTTTTTGGTTTGGGCGGGAGTTGGCTGGGAATGTGTGGAGCGGTGTGGTCCGTGGCATTTAATATTTATGGCAGGAAAGAGGTTCTTACAAGCTGTCTATTCTCTATTAGTATGATATCCCTTAATAAAGTAAAGAGGCGACACCCCGGTCGTACCCTGAGCAGACGTTAGCAAGAAGGTGCTATTCCGAGCCACTCACGATCGTAGAATATAGGTAGATACCCAAAGCCTAGACCCACCCATAGTGGTCTTTCACCTCGATTCTACGACCACCATCATTGAGTGCTTAGTTCGAGTAGTTTTTTATAACACCATGCCAACCCTTCCATCAAACCACTCCCTCATCCATCCACCTCCTAAACCCCTTACCCAGTAACCCGGCATACCAGAGAACGTTTCGTCAACCTACCAGCCGATATTATATCGTGATGATGCGTGATAAGGGAACCACAATAGTAACTGGATAAATGTGTATCTCTCGCGTAACATGTATGTGTCGTGACTCTGTCTTTTGTTGTAATGTTCAGGTATTTCCCCCAGCAACTATCAGATTCGAGCCCCTTTCCCCCAATCCAACCTAAACCCCTTATACAGTTCCACCGAGATTACATAAATCCACCCAACTATAGAAATGAAAACAAGGATAGTATATCACTCCCTCTTCCGTCTCTCACTCATTCTAGCTACTCAACCCAAGCATAGACGATATCGCCACTCAAACGCATCGTCTCCATGTCGGATCCCGTACAATAGCACAAGACCCTTTCGCTCTCAATGACCTTGAAGACCTCTGCCACGCCACGGAAAGACGGGCCCAACGTCTCCTGCCATTTTAGTCCCAGGCGGGTGCCTAGTTCGATTCGGTTGGTTGTTTGGTGAATAGGGCGGGGCGTAATGTCGTCGGACGTCCTAATGTTGGATCCAAAGAGTTAGTCGTCCAGAAACGGTTCTAGGTGAAACGGTCCAGTCCTTCCAGGCAACAGGTCTAAGCTCGATATTGCAAGGGCGATGGCGCTCACTGAGGCGGGCGTAGAAGTGTCTAAATGGCCGTTGAGTATTCCAGTTAACGGACCTTTGGGCAAGTTCCAACGGCGCGGGAATGCAAGGTCGAGTAATAATGCATGCTTGTAACCAACATGCTTCCCCGCACTCCCAGACCAAAACTCGATAAATCCAATCCGGACTCATAAGGGAGGAATGTCAAGGCACGGGAGTGGAGAAAAAAGTACGGCCGGTCCAGTCCAGGTCAAAAGTAGAAGTCCGGAAAAGGGAAATGGCAAAACAGATAACACAGTACAAGGGGGTCCAGGATGGCCTCAATATCCTTTACGGGGGTTAGGTGGGCTTGGTGTATAGGTATGGACTCGAAATTCCCCTCGCCCGCGTTCAGCGAGGAGATTCGCTCAGAATTGTGGTGTCGCGCTGGTACGAGGGTCGGAGGGTCCGGGCCGGCTCCGGAATCAGTCCAGTCCAGAAAATGGCCAATAGTATCAGGGAGTCAAGGCCACGATAGCGAGGTTAGAGAAGAGGGTCAGCGAGTTTAGTTTTTTTTTTCTTTCTAGTTTTTTTCTCCACGACAAGGAATGATGATAGCACCAAACGCAAAATTCGATCCAGAACAGGAGGGCAAGAAACCGGGAGGCAGGACAAACGGGGGGAGGGTATTCCTGGAATTCGTAGAACAAGCATCGATAAGGTCCCGAAACGTGAAAACAACCGGCCAGGTTAATTCTTTCTCGTATCCAGCAAAACACAGGTAAGGTAAGAAAAGTAGCTTCGCATGCTCTCTCTCCCAAGTTATGTCCTTCATCTTCTTCTCTCTTTCTCTCCTTCATCCTCCCCTCAGGGGGTACCGAGGTTAACTTACATACATGTAGGGGATAGAAGAATGGGAGCAAAAAACATACCACGTCATTATATATCGAGCCAAACTGCACTTGCGGAAAAAAAAGTTAAGTTCAAGTGACTGCTCGCTCTCTGCTCGCTTTGCCCCGTTGCTGAGCTGCTCCGCCCTTGAATCTTTTAAACCTGCCTTGTCCCGCTTACGCTGCTCGAAAGCGGAATCTTCATCCGCCGGGTAACCATTGGAACTAAGGAGGCGGGGAGAGGAGGAGAAAAGAAAAGGGAAGAAGAGAAAAAGGAAAAATGATACCATTTCTTTCTTTCCTGCCTCCCGTCCTGAATGACTGATAGACTATCTATGCATGATATTCCTGCGATAACTGAGTCCCGCATATACCCGGCCAGTCATCCAAGCATGCTCTTCATCGATCGATCGCAAATTGGGAAGATGGTTTGGATTTGGCAATACCAGCCTCCATGTTGGGAGAATCACCTGTGCTCATACCGTGCTGTACTGTACAGTACTGCACTGGTATAGTATAGCACGGCAGCATTACCGTACTGCCATTGTTGAGAGTGGGAAGAGAACCTCCCCCCCAACAGCGCGGGCACTGGCGATCCCCACCACCAACCACCCAGCGCCGTGCCGTCCTGTCGCTAGAGTACAGGTGCCTAGCTGTTTAATAAGAGCAGTTCCCAACAAAACCTGGTCTACTCGAGTACTCGTACTGGTACTCGTACTGTACCCTATCCTACTATGAACAGTAACCTCCTCTCCTTCTGTCGGTCCAAAGCGGAAAAATCCAGAGTGTTTTTTGGTGCCACCATAGCACTCGTTGCCCCATCGATCCAAGTAGTTCTGGCGATTTGACCGATTTAATAATTACTTGATTGATTGACTTGCCTTAGTGTTGCTTCGCTGTCCGCATGGACGGGATTCTCGGATCACAAGATCGAAAATACAGATCCAACGACCCTACCATACTGCTGACTTTACCTTGCCTACTCTACATTCCTTTACTAGACTACCGGTACACCAGACAAGAGTTTTAAAAACCACTGTAGGTACAGTTTCGAGAAATTAACCGCATCGTTTTCCTGTGCCGTAGATCATCATCTCATCTTTTTTCTTCTTCTTCTTTCTTTCCCTCCCTCCCTCCCTTCCCCTAATCTACTATGAATGCATTGGTAACAAGTATGATGGTGATCGTGGTAATGGTGATTACGATGATGATGATGATACCTGCGAGTTGTTGCTATGGGCATTTTGCAAAGACATCGGAGGGAGGAATATTGATCGTGGAAATCCCCTCTATTATACCGGTTTGATGGATTCGACATGATTTGGCAGGGGGGCGGATATCTACCGCACCAGTTAGAATACCTAGAACCGGGTTGTTTCGAGAAACGTTTGGGTTTTGGTTTTAAAGCGGGAAAGGTGGAGAGAGGGAGAGTGTGAGTGTGCAGCACTGCACTGGCTGGTCACCTTACGAGCAGTGTGCTCTATTCACACCACTAGACGCACAAGAAACCTATGATGCTTCCTTTTTGCACTGCGCATTCTACCCACCTACCACGCCTACCTATCGGCGCCTCTGTGGTGCGAGAATCTCTCCGGTAGAGGGTAGACAGATGATACACCCCTCATAGCGGATTTTTCAACTGGCCGTTGGCTCTGGTGTGGGCCTAGCGGCTCTAATGGCCCAAACATTGTTTCAGGATCTCGATTTCTCTGCTTAATATCCATTTTTGGGACGTTTACACATTTATTATATCTTCACCCGCTCGAGTACCAACCTACCTATAATCGCAATGGCAGGCATAGTACAGCGTTGTTACAAACAACAACTAAAAGCTCCCTTGGGAAATCTATCCCGTTGATATCTGTGGGTCGAATACCATATCTCCGCTTCTTTCACCAGGTCTATAGTCGTTTGCTTTATCATACCATCCCAGCGCCAAAAGCTCCGAGTTTGAGAATGTGATGCACAGATAAAGGAATTGTACTTTCCATTTGATTACCGTATGTGGGTGGAGTTTGTGCCTGGATTTAGCAGGAGGTAATAATATGATGTCGTTAGGAATGAACAATCTCCCCTCCTTATCCTTCCTCTCCCGATATCGTGCCATGGAATCCTTCCATGATAGCCGTATCATATCATGGACTATGATGAAATAGTACAGGAGGGAAGGGAGGGAGTGCGACTTTTGCGATTTCCGAGAAAAAACTTGCCCAAATATTCTACTTGCCCTACTGTATTATGATATGAACTGTATTTCAACCCACAAGGCCACCTGTAGTCGTAGCCACAACAAATATGACAACCAACGCACCACTACTGGTACGACATTCTTATCAAAAATCACGTGTAGAACGGCCTCCCCTCCCTCCCTCCCTCCCTCCACAGCCTTCCTTCCTTCCTTCCTCCTTAACCAACCTACGGTAGACTAAAACTAGCTTCCTCTTCCTTTCCCCCCTTCCAATTCCTCCCCATTCATCTAAAACAAGAGCCCTATGATACAACATACCTACGGTACTCACCCCACCAACCCAAACCCAACCAACCACAATAAAGCCCTGCATCACCCCCCTCCCTGGTTCCCCCCACCTTCCTGCCCCCACCACCAAACGTAAAATCGACATTCACGCTACAAATCGGTCATTCCTAAACCATGCTCTGGTATCATAACTGTTGGCGAGGCAGGTAAGCCATTTCGCAAACGCTGTTGCGCAGCAAAGCAAGTGCAAGCAAGCAAGTAAGTAAGTCAGTCAGGCATCATAGTTAGCTATTACAGTTAGGCAGGCAGGTGAATAGGTAGGTAGGTAGGCAGGTAAGAAGAAAAGAAAAAAGTAAACAGCATCAAGATCGGAGATCGGTCGTTGGCTATGATAGATGAATGGGGAAAAGATAAGGGAATTTTTCCCTTTTTCTCATGCTTTATACTAACTTGCTTGCTTGCTTTATGTTCCAAACAGGATTTTATTTTTTTATATTTTATTTTATCCTATGGGTTATGATAGCTAAGCTTGGAAAGAAGGGTGAGAAGGGGGAGGGGAGGGGAGGAGGGGAGGGGGAAGGGGGAGGGGAGGGGAGGAGGGGAGGGGGAAGGGGGAAGGGGGAATGGGGAATGAAGGAGGGCTGGTTAGTTTATATTCAGGTGGTTTTCTCGAAAAAGTTTTTATTTACTTATTTATTTACTTTTATATTTTATATTATTTTATATTTTATATTTTTTTCAGGAGAGAGACGGGTTTTGAAAAAACTTGGAGAAGGAAGAAGAAACGTTTTTTGTGAAAAGTGGCCAAGGGTTACGGTTGCGATTTAGATATTCACGGGCTTTTTTTATTTTTATTTTTATCAGCTACTATCGCGGTTTCTCCACGGACGGTGCGAGCGAGCGAGAGAACGGACGAACGAACGAACGAACGAACGAACGAGCGAGCGAGCGAGCTGGTGGGAAAGCACCTTAAGCTACTTACTGGTACACGATTGCAACTTGGGAGCTCCTTTTTTTATACATCTCCTTATTACCATTATTATTATTACCATTATTACTACTATTATCTGCTTTTTGCCTTGCTGAGCTTGATTGAGATTGAGCCTCACGAACGAACGAACGGCAGAGAGGGGCGAAGGGTTTACTGTTACTGTTACGTTACGTGGGGCTGGATACGCCTAGCTATTACAGCTTCGATCGACATATATACAGCTTGACTAGCCAGGCTTTTTCACGATAGTTGGCTTTTCAATTGCTCCAGCCTTCCAGTCACTCACTCACTTGGTCACTCACTCACTCACTCATTCATTCACTCCTTTTTCTCCCTCCCTTTTTCTCCCTTATTACAATCCTACGATCCCTCGATATCTCACGATCCCACTATCCACATCCGCCTACAACTTCCCACACCGCACTTCTCCTTTCCGTCAAAGCGAAGCAGGCAAGACAGGCAAGACAAGCAAGGAAAGGGGGGGGAAAGAAGGAAAGACACCATCACACACACACACTCTCTCTCTCCAACATCAACAACCAAAACAAAACGAACAACCCACCTACCTACCTTACCTACCTACCTACCCACCCCCCCCCCCGGTACCTCACACAATGCCCACAACTCCAGCCCCCCACGGCCCAACCCCCGCCCGCCCCTCCTCAATCTCGCAAACCAGCCACCTGTCCCTGGAGAAAGTGATACAAGACCACATACCCAGCGTGACCGCCACGCTCCGCACACTGCTCAGCATCCTCACCGCCCCAACCATACCCGCCGCCTCAGCTGCGCTCGAGAGCGATCTGCGGAAGCTGTGCGTGCGCGCCCAGGAGGGCGTGCGCAAAATGGACATGGAGCTGCGCGTCATCGAGAGCGCGTGGGAGCGCGTGGACAAGGAGCGCTGGGAGGTGTGTCGCGGGGACTACAAGGTCGTCATGGGACTCGTGCAGGAGGTGTTCGACGTGGGCCACAAGAGGATGGAGGAGATTGGCGCGGCGGGCGTGGTGGTTAGGGGGTTTGGGGGATTGAGTGTTAGGAATAATCGGTAGTATGATAGATTGGGGGAGGGGAGGGGGGAAGGAGGGTATATGGAGGAGAGAGAGAGAGAGAGAGAGTAGGGTTGTAAAACACTTTCTTTTTGTTTCCTTTGCTATGATATCTCTTTTGTTACGGTTTTGTCTGGTCTGCTTTTGGTTATTTTCATTTACGGGTTCGGCATCGCATGGCGGGTGATGGGGAGTGCTTGATTTCTTCTCTTCTCCCCTTCACCTCTTTTTCTCTTAGCTCTATCCTCTCCCACTCCCCATCTCATGATAAAGGTGTTTGTTTGCTTCCTTCCTTCCTACGGTATTTCCCTCTATTGGCATCGTTATCATCTTGTTCGGAGCATGTGTGGGTTTTTTTTCCTTCTTCATGGCCGGGGGCGCTATCCTTTCCTACCCTCACTCTTACTCTTTCCTCTTGAATTTCTTGCTCCATTCAATATCTTTTGTAGTATGATACAGTATAGTACGAGGGGCTCTGAGAGGCAATATTCTTTTATATACCTATGATTAACCAGTGACTTGTTCTCAAACTTTCTCTTTTCCCCTAAGAGTAGCGCTGTATTTATATCCCAGTCTCCTACTTTACAGTCTAGTATTGCATTTCATTTCCCTTCGAGAGATAGCGCTGATATCATGCTTTCTCACTCCTACTCTTACTCAGCCTACAGTATTTCCTGCCCCACTTCTATCCATCCCTAGCTTCGCATTACTATGCCCCTCCTAAAATAGATGTACAACCGTCGCTCCGTATTACACACCTTGCTTTAACATGGTGTTTTTTTTACCGAGTGGGACCATGGCTCGGGAACATTTCTGCCATTCGGCCCCTGTGGTAGAGTCACGGCGTCATGAAAAGGCATACACAATGTGGGAAAACCTCAGCAGGGTAAACTTATAAGCATACGAAAGAAAGAAGCAAAAACACCAGAGACGGAACGGAGAAGAAAACGTTCGGAAACAAGTATAAGGCAAAGCACCAAAGAGCACGAAATATAAAGAGTGAGTATGAATTGAGAGTAAGAGCTAGCGAAATTGGAGTCAAAAACAATGCTGGCATAACCCTAACCCATACCCTCACGGCTCCACGTTTACTCCCATAGTTTCGTTTCCGCCGACTAACGATTGTCCGCTTATTTCTGCATCATGAGCTGGACAAACTCGTTGTCTATGAAGGCCATGTTAATATACTTTACGGAGTGCAAGGGCCATCCGCCCAAGAAAACTTACAGTCGATTCTGCCATCACCGTCCTGATCTGCCTCCCTGATCATCTCATCAACCTCTTCGTCTGATAGTTTCTCACCAATGGAGGTCATAACATGTCTCAACTCGGCAGAAGAGATAAAGCCATTGTTGTCACGATCAAAGACCTTGAAAGCTTCTGTGGAACTTATTAGTCACCACAACAATGATTTCGGCAGTTAGGCAAAGAAAATTACCCCGGATTTCCTCCTCGCTGTCGGTGTCCTTCATCTTTCTGGCCATCATAGTAAGGAACTCTGCAAGTGGTAAAATAAGGCGTCAGAAAAGAGGCACAAGCAAGAAAGGAAATATTCGTGGCGGGGTAAACAAACCAGGAAAATCAATGGTGCCATTGTTGTCGGCATCTACCTCATTGATCATGTCCTGAAGCTCGGATTCGGAAGGGTTCTGTCCCAAACTCCTCATGACAGTTCCCAATTCCTTGGTTGTGATTTGTCCTATAAGCCGCATCCGTACATATCAGCCCCCGCACAACTTATGCAATAATGCCCGATAAAACCCTTGCCGCTTATCAAAGCCCCACCATGTACAGTCATCAACCAAATGCGCGCACTAGCTCGAGCACCAGTTCTCACGCGTCCCACCGGAAAATCTTTACTTTTTTTATATTATAAATTAGAGAAAGGGATGCAACTACTAACCATCACCGTCTTTGTCCTAAATACCGAGGTAGCGCTGTGTCAGCTTTCATGCTGATGATTGGGTTTGGGGGGAAGTGGAGCAGGGAAGTAGAGGCGGTAAAGGGCAAGGGTGAGGGGTGAGTTGAAAGAGCGGCGAGGGGGAGGTTAAAGAGGTAATGACGAAGGAGATGGGGGAAACTTACGAAGAGGGAAAAGGCTTCCTTGAATTCAGAGACTTGCTCTTCAGAAAGAGAATCGGCCTGGAACAATCATAGCCATTATTAGTTTATGGTTTGTAAGGTTTGGAAGTATAGAGGGGAAAAAAGGCTCGGCGGGGTAGAGATCTGCCCTTAAAGATAAGGAAAGGAGGGGCTGAATGTGCTATGTCAACAAGGGGGAAGAGATAGGTACTCACCATTTTAGAAGTATGAGTTTGTTAAAGGCTGATGGTGGAGAGAGCAATCAGAATGGTAGTGATGGAGATGATGGAAGAAGGAAGTTTGCTGGTTGGAGATGGAGGAAGGGGACGAGGAGTAAATAGTAAAGAGCTACGAGAGAAGGAGAAGTAGGGGAAACCTTTTAGGATATGGAGGGGAAGAGGAGGGGATAGGGACTGACGCCAAGAACGAGCAGGGAAAAGGAAAGGGCAAGGCCAAAAAGTGAAAAATGAACCAACTTCGCCTGCCTCCCTTGTTTCAAGCTGAGCTGGAAGATCAGTCTCATTATCCATAAAGAAACAAAAGAGACACACCGGCTTCTGTCATATCACACATTTCCGCCATAGCCTTGCTTCACGCTTTCTTTGCTGCCTTCTCGTGGAACCATCCTCCAGGTCACATTCATCATGATAACAGCATCTTGATGACAAAGGCAATTATTTACACGTTAATTACGCACGGGATTCCAAACGAGGTTCTGACTTATCACACATAAACCAGGCCGAACAAAGCCATTGTGATGCTACCCGCGGCACTTCACGGGTCACGGTACCGACAATTAACTATAGTATACGAGTATACCGTACGGTAACCCGACTGTGCTATCCTGCACCAGCACTGTAAGCGTCACCCTGCGAATAAAGCGCAACTGAGGCTCTCTTCCTTCGAAAAACAGCCCTTCCGACTCGCTGCACAGCCGCTCCCGCATGACTGAAGCATCAAGAAAAACTTGCCAAGTTAACCACTCCCCGTTCCTATGACCATCATCACAAGCAACCACACGGTGGCCTAGTCTCTATCGACAACATCCACAGGCACTTGCGAACATACATACAACAACAAACCCCACTCTCCAAAGCTCTACCGGACAAAAGCCACCCTCCACCCCCTGACTGGCGCGTAATCAAAAGCAACCATTTCCCTAGTCGCCAATGTGGCGGGATAGAACAAATTTGTACATTTCTTCCCTCCCCATCTCCCTCCCTCGGCTAGCCGGCCCCGGCCGGCCCCCGGACTAGCAAACAAACTGACTCTGTCGCTACAGGTACATCTCCTATCGCCAATCCTACTCCCACCACCCCGCAAAACGCCCCCGCTTTGCCTCCAGCGCTTTCCACGTGGACGAAGAACGCCGAGGCTTAATCTCCTCTGGCAGTGGCCTCGGCGGCGATGCTGATGACAACTTCAGTAACAATGGCGATGCGGTGATAGAGATGGACCTGCTCCCGCCCCGATGGGCGGACGTATCCGACGAGGTGAACGAGCTGTTAGCGGACATCTCGCGGAAGTCTTTGAAGCTGGACAGGCTGCACTCGAAGCATGTGCTGCCCGGGTTCGACGATAATCGGTCGGCGGAGGAGGGCGAGATCGAGAGGTTGACTGGGGAGATCACAAATGGGTTTCATGAGTGTCAGAAGAAGATCCGGAGGATTGAGGGGATGATTGGTGGAGAGGGAGGCTCAAAAGGAGAGGAAACCATGGGCAGGAATATCCAAATCAGTCTTGCGACGAAGGTTCAGGAGGCCAGCACTTCTTTTAGGAAGAAGCAGTCGTCATATCTAAAGAGTATCGTACCTCTAATTCAAACCTCCCCTCTGGGAGGGATTGATTTAGCTATTCCATGCTGATGAAAGGATAATAGAGCTCCGCGGCCTCAGCGGTATGACTACCCCCCTTGACCGAACTGGCTCTCCAAACCCCTTCTACCAAGACTCCGACCCTACAGCCGACATCTCCTTCAGCCAATCCGCCCTACAGCAAAGCGCAACACTAACCTCCAACGATGCCTCCATAATGCAGCGCGAGCGGGAAATAACCGAGATTGCGAAGGGCATCATCGAGCTCGCTGACATCTTCAAGGAGCTACAAACCATGGTCATAGACCAAGGCACCATGCTTGACCGCATAGACTACAACGTCGAGCAGATGAGCGTGCACGTAAAGGCAGCGGATAAGGAGATGGCTGTTGTATGTTCCACCACCTTTTTTATAAACTACCGCGGGGGGAGGTTACTAATAGTCATAGGCCTCAACCTACCAACGAAGGACCACGAAACGGAAAATAATCCTCCTACTAATAATCCTCATAATCGGCCTCATCATCCTACTAGCCATAAAACCCAAGCCCAATGCAACCCCCAGACCACCCCCAGACCCGAACGCACCCAGCCCCCCCGACATCCCGATTAAAGATGATCCGCCCGGCCTTCGTATCCTCCACCGCCGCCGCCGCCTCAGCCGGAGGTTCTAGTTTCCCCGAGCATGTTAGGTCCTGTGTCGTATCATAAAGGGAGACGCCATGGCAATGCGGCGCAATATTTTATGTGTAAACTTAGCTTTCCTTCACCTTCTCACCTTTACCTTTTATCAACTTTTCAATTCTTTTGTATTATCGCTGGACCGTACGGATGTTTAGACAACGGTATTAATAGTGACCAAGCCAGGGGCGGATGCTTAAGTGGGGAGGGGGTGTTCGGAGTCGGAGTAGCAATTTCCTGAATGAAAATTTTCATGTCCTAGACTGGTTCACGGGGTATCACTCGGGTTTTTGTTCGGCTTCGGTCTCGTTGGAAAAAAAATAGAGCTGCCGGTATGATAATTGTCATCGGAGCACCTTGTACATTATTATGATATTATGATACATGTAAAGCCGTCGTTAATGTTTATATATATGTATATATTTATATATATATTTATATTTTGTTCCGAGGGAGGGGAGAAAGAATAAAAATCTAAACCTGGTTTGTAGTATAATACCGGTGGGTGCCTTCTATCGTTCCGTATCGTGTCGTGCCGTAGGGCTGTATACCGTACATACCACCATCTGCCTCCCCTCCTTTCTTTTCCTCACCTCCGGTCCTACGCTTTACTACACCAAAACTCAAACGCGACACCCCCCCAGCCATCACCACCGCTGCCCTGCCCAAGGGTGCACAACCCCCCATCTTCCTTCACATCTAGATATCCCATTCCATACCGGAACAAAGAGAGTAGACGAAGATACTCCATACACATTAAAATTTTCTTTCTTTATTTTTTATTTTTTACCCTCTTGTTGATGCACACCCTGTGGCGTATTTCCCCTACGGAGCTCCCTTCGAATACAAGAGTAAGAAAATTACTTGCTTCAATAGATTCCCTGGGTGAGGTATTGGAATTGATCGTACTATCCGTTGTGTTAATGCGAGTTGCTTAAGGGGAGGGGCAATGGGAGGGAAGGGCAATACCATCCGCGTAAAATAACTTCCTAAGGACTTTTGTATTAAGACGTCGTCGACGAAAGCCTCCGCCTCAGCTTCACTGAGTTGTAGCTGGAACCTTTGCCGCAAGTGGTTTGTTGCGTACTCTGCACCGGAAGCGAAGCAGGGCATTCGGGATTCTTTGCCCATTAGGTCGACGAGGCCGAGTATGTCATCTGCGGATTTCCGTAGGGCTTAGGTGGAGAAGCCTGTCAGACCGGGGCAGTCTTTGTGTCGGCAAGGGGGTCTGGGGGTTACCTTGAAAAGCCTGTTTGCACAATGCTCTGAATTTGGCGAATTCAGGCGACTGGGCACCACCGAGAACGTCGACATACTCCTGAGTGAGCTTGAACGGAGCAGATTCGAAGCCTACGGAACCTGGGGAGTTGGACAGCATGAAGCCGAAATCGATGTGAATGATGTCTATGGTTGGGTGTAAGCATCTTACTGGGTATATGGGGAGCACCCAACTTACGGCCCTGGTTATCTATTAAGACGTTACCATTATGCCGATCCTTCAACTGTAGAATATAGCATATTATGCTGTACGCTGCTAGTGACCGTGTGAATGCGCCTACTGCTGCCTTATACGTATCTAACTCAGGCTCGCCAAATGTCTTTCGAGAGTTAGTCGATGCCGAACAATGTCTGCAGAGCACAGCCTACCTTAACGAAATGGTCTTTGAGAGATGCTATTCGCCTCCGAGGGTTCTTCCCAGAGTTTATAGATGCTATGGTGAGGCTCCGTTTCAGGGAGTGTAGAGAAGTCCCGTTTGTGATGGTCTCAATTAACCCCGACGACTACCGAGTGTCAATATGAAATGTGCGTGTAAAAAACTGTAAATATGAGTATTCAGGTGAACCTACCCCTCCGGTAACAAGAATTCGCATCCTCTTTATCCATACAGGTACATCGGCCTTCTCCCAAATTTTGCCACATACGTGAATAAGTTGACATGCGAATGCCTCTTGCCTCAGGTCGGCGCCTGTCTTCACGATTACGCTCAATAGGTCCCAGTTCTTACACCAACCATACGGAGAAGATTTACGGATTCGCTCCCTCTTTGCGCTCCACTCCTCTCCAAAGGTTGCTGCACTAGGATCACCTCTGTCCGCCCTGCGCTCAACGCCTGAGGTTTTCTGATCGTTCTCCATACGGGCAGCACCAGCCTCAGCATTCAAATTGGCAGTTGACTCCTCTACTTCTTCCACATTTGGTGTGGCCAAAGGAGCTACAGTACTCGCCATAATCGTATCAAATGTGGGGAGAGGTGCAGTTGCCTCGAAGAAAAAACTTTGTTCCTCCAGGGTTTGCATACTGGCAATAATTTTAGCCTTGATGGCTGCCACTTCATTCTTTGGTGTTTTAGAACTGCTAGCATCTAGCTGGGCCAGCATTTGCGCAGCAGTTCGCATATGTGTCGCGAGAGCCGACAAATCAGGTTGCTCACCGCCCGATCCAGGAAGAGAGTAGGAAGCTGACTTCTTCCCCGGCACAGGGCTTCCGGAGCGGCTTGATGAGGAGAGCTCAGAAGACCGAGGAGTCATTATTGATGATGCAGCTGATAGTGTTGTTGCGCCACTGGAGAGTCGGGGCAAATGCTGTGGAGCTACTGTGGAAGCGATCGATTGGTCGGAACTACTGGCTCGCGGTGTATCAAAGCCGTATGGGTCGTCTATTACCGGTGATGTCCCGATATCACCCTTGGATGGCTCGAAAACACTATCAGATTCACCCTCACTGTTACCCCCCCGATAATGGCCTGGAGGGGAATCAGTCAAATCAAATATCCTCTTCTTCCCTCCATCCCCGGATAATAGTACCCCCAATAGCCTCTGGTTCTCCTCCTTTTCGGGATCAAAGTCAAAGTCGTCCCGTAGCACCTCTATCATGAGCAGATAGGGGACTCTTTCTGCACTGTTCAACACCGTAGCTTCGGCCGGGTTGATTCTGACCACTCGATGGTGTCCGGTTGTCGCGCCACCTTCAATCACAGTCGCCGGGCAAATTACAGGAATATCGACTTCTGAAGGCAGGTCATTACTCAGCAAAGCCAGTTCCGCGCGCAGGGCACTTAGTCGCGCAGGCTTGGGCACCAAAACCAGCCTGTTAGATATATCCTCCAATGCAGACAATAGCTGCGTCTCGTTCCTGAAGTAATTGGCCTTAAGCATGTGAACCTTCTGTGAAACTGACAAAAGTGAAGGCGTCAATGATCTGCTCTTCTCCGCCCGACGGCCGCTTGCCCCAGATTTCGATTCACTAACGGTTGCACTTCGCTGCATTCGGAGGTCCGGTAGCGAGGAAGAGCTCTGGGGTATATGGGGAACATCCAAGCTTCCAGACTTTGACGGTCTTCTAGATAACGAAAACGATCGGGTTTCGGCTTTTGAAGAGCCTGCATTAACTTGTTGAGGATTCGGCGACTTGGGGCGCGAAGCTGACTTGGGGGATCCCTCCACACCTTTCGAACTCTGGCTCCGCGGCACCCGCTCTTTTTTGGGCCGGGAGCTAGTTCTAGAGGCAACAGTCTTGCTCCTAGCGAGTCTCGGAAGTTCTGATATCGAACCAGGGGGATTCCTAGGTTTCCGTGCCTGAGCTATGGCGAGAGGACCTGCGAACCTTGGTAGTATGGGTGCAGCGACACTCCCGAGGATGAGGCTGGCCAATAGAGTAACCGGAAGGACATTTTCCTTTAACCGTTCCCGTTTCCTGATCTCCTCTCCACCAAAAACGATGTGCTGTACCTTGTTACAAATGCGCCTGCATGTCTACACCATGACAATGTTAGGCGGCTCTGCGCGAGTTGCTTTTTCGTGCTTCTGTGCTTCCATACCTTAAAAGCGTTCGACTGCGGATTTCCGGAAAGGTCATGAAGATGTGTTTGGAAAAGCCAGAATGTCTGTAGGCACCCGTCAGATACCTACGCACTATCTAGGGGATTTGCGGCGGCAAGAAAGCTGTACCAAGAGAGCTCCATGCGCGGATCGTTCGCACAGTTCGAAGATGAACTCCTCCAAAGCTACAGACTCCGTATCCTCTATACTTACGAGTAGGTGGCATAGTTGCGGCAGGAAGAACTCGATCTCCGGATAACTGAACTCTCGAAGTTTTGTGCAGAGAAAGTGGTGGACTCCTATTTGTTTGGCATACCGGCTGTGATCCATGCTCTCTTGTCAGTGCGGCAGGTTCATATAACAACAGTTTCAGGGGGATTTCTCCATACGCCAGATAGACCACAGCAAGAAAGGGATCGTCACTGAAATGATCGGAAGTGATCCATCTATAGAGCAATTGTGACATTTTCCTTGCCCGGGGGCCGACGTTGAAGAAATATTCGAAAACGTTCGTTCGGGATAGCTGTCAGGACACCTCCTAGGAGCTCGCTAGGGGACGCCGGGGGGAATGTGGAGAAATAGGCTGAAGTGATAAACAGGAGCAGTCAATAACTCGGGAACAGGCGATCCTAGGTGTATTTGTAAGGACCGATGACGGAGTTGAATATTAAGGTAACCTGAGCAAGGGGTGGTGATGTTGTGTGTCACTCCCGAACGGTTGGTTTCTCCTCTCCTGAGGGCGAGCAAGCTAAGCCGACGGTTTGAGGAGATTGGAAGTTCCAAGAGCCACCGGCATTCAGAAAATATAGTATTATTCGATGCCCGGAGAGAGAGAGAATCGGATGCAACCAAATTAATTCCCGAGAAACCTACCGCACAGTGTACCTGTTGTACTGCTACTTTGTCCACAAGAAAATTAAAAAATGCATATCATACAACCCCAAGAGTCCATCGAGACAGAAATTCATCCCCCTCTTCTAGGGCAAGACAGTGATCCGGTTAAGCATTGGGATAAGGTATGCAGTTAACGCGGTTTTTAATCTAGGGTATCATATGTTTATTACATGAACAAGAACACCTCATACAATCCTACGGATCGAGGGATCAGACTTTCGACGGTACGGACAGACAAAAAATAATAATTCGACATCTTTTTGGCAAAATATAAAAATACGGTAGTATGATACCGACACCATGACCTTCCGTGATCTTTATACACTTCGATATTCTGGGTCCAACCCAGCCGGAATAACCCCGCGCTTTAGGAGGCTTGAAAATGTAAAAATGAAATAAAAACCCTCAATCACTCGTACAAACGCCCAATACCCCTAGAATGAGAGGGGTGAAAAGCCCAACCATATGCATCACGTGTGTAATAAAGCCCCCGCAATGTCACTTGAAATCCTCCGCAAGCCTCTGCCCCGCTCCTCTTGATGGGTTCCAAGGAATAAGACAACAAAAGGCCACACATGTAAACTCTCATCCTCGCGACAGACAACGCTTCCGACCCCACTAAGCCTCTTGGCTAGAGCTTTTATGCTTTCGTAAAAGATCTCCTGAGAGCCAAAATAAAAGTGGACCCCTCGCGCCGGCATTGCCTTTCTCCACCACGATATGTCCATGCAAAACCCAGGCGAAACCATCGGATTCCATAACTTTTCCGAACCAGCGTACAGTCGTCCATACGTATGCAACCGAGATACCGAGAGAAAGTCTGAAGGTGTATCTCGGTTCAGCTTTGACACTATGTGCGTCCATGGGGAAATAAGCGCGGCGAAAGAAGGCTTCTTCTGAGGACATCTGTTCCCCACGTGAAGTAATAGGCTAAGTATGAGGGTACCTCCCGCACTATCCCCACTAACGACAACCTTCCCGGGGTCGCCTGTAATGGAGAGGACATGGTTATATCCAGAAATTATCTCTTGAAGCTGAACGGGATACGTTTTGTCGGGAATAAGTGTGTATTCCACGGCGAATATTGCTGGGTTAGAGAAGCCAGATTCCTTCAATATCGAAACCCAGGAAATGAGGAATTCGAGGTAGAAGTAACACGTCCCCATAGCGAAGCCTCCACCGTGACAGTAGTAAATGACCACATCCGGCTTCTTAGTATCATCTTCCACTATCCAAATACCCTTCGTGGCACCTTTATTCTAGTAAGAGCAAGATATCAATAGCCGAACCCTTTTTTCCCTCCAGATCCGAGGTTATTGAAATGACCCACCAAGTTGATTTCTCGCCATAATGGCCTGTGTCTGAGGTGCCAAATATAGCCGTGCCTGAACATTCTAAATCTCAGAAATGGCAGGGCAACTCCTTTCGTGAAGAATACACGACCGATTCTAGTAGGCACGCACGCAAACCCATATCTCGTGCAGGCCACGGCAAGTTCTTGGAAGAGTGTACTCCGCCGTGTAAATGCAGATTGTCGGCTCTGTTTTGTAAGATATCGCTCCTTTATTATATCAATAGGCATCCTCCAACCTAAGATAGAAATTAGATTTTTTCTGCATTTGCTTGGATCCCCACCTGTGCCAACTTACATAAAAACGGGAGCGCTTGAACCGCGCAAATGACAGTTCCGTAGATCCCCACATCGCGCAATAATCGCCATGTAAGGAATACTGCGAAAACGAGTATATCAGGCCATGAGACTTGACCTAGTAACATATCGGTATAAGATTTTGAGGGTCTGAGAGATGAGGAGTTGCGGTTGAAGAGAGCAAGCTGATTCTTGACGCTTCGTCATCGACAAAAAGAAATTCGCCCAGGAGAATCTGTGATAGCCTTACGATCCGGCCCCGGCCAAATCAGCGGCAGCCCCGGCAAGCAATGCTCCTGACAAACCACAAGACTGTATTCGACGCCATCACAATATCCTTTTTAGCCCCGAGTGGAATATCGGAATCTGGTTCGAGGTTTCCTCAGAGGCAACCCCAACCACGCAGCATGGCCAAACGGACTTCCCCAACACAGCACTTTTTTCTTCTTTTCTTTTTCCCTCCTCTCCGTTGTTACTGGTATCACATGTGTAACCCATATGGTTTCCGGGGAAGAGAGGAAAAAGAAAGCAAAACCGTTCTTCGGAGATCACAGAGTAGAAATTCTTTGCCAGATAGCTGCAGGGAAGGAAGAGGTGAACCCGGATGGCTGCCCTGCTTTTGTACCCTGTCCTTCTGCCGTTGGTTGTTTCTAGTGATGTCACGGTTCATGATGCCTTCAGCCCGATCCAAACAATGTGTAATAACTACGCAATTACATGCTTAAAGCGCTTTAAAAGTCCGGGGCTAGCCAACAGCCTGTTTGAATTGCCTTCTATTGTAGCTGCGCCGCTGTAAGGAAACACTTATTATGTCCGATGCCTCATATACCGATAAGCGTCTCTCTAGGCCTCCAATGTGTCCGTGTCAGTTACAAATCCGGATACCCAATTACCGTGTGTCGAGAGATTCGATCGAGTGACTACAGGTGATGCCTTATAATGGTGTTAGTGTGTTCGCTGGGTATACCGGTAGTGCCTGGGAGACCCAAAACCCGGCGTTCCCTAAAGACGGTGGACAAAGAGCACTATGTCGTGCCAAGGAAAAAAATAAAATCATTTTCTATTGTAACTCTAACCCTAAGATCGTGAAATCACGTGAATAATTGGATAAGAAACTCTTTTGAATGCGCTCGTACCCATGATACCAGTATCACAGCTATCTTGGTTGAAGTGGCTGTTTACCGTAGTGCTCTTGCCCGCCAGTCCTTAGACTACTGGACCTGCTTATGGTGTTGGCTTTGAAATCTCGGCAGGATTTGCGTATGTAATCAATATACCTTGAGGCTCCGGATTTTCTATTTTTTCAAACAGAAAAGATCAGATAATGAAAAGAAGTAATACAAAAGCCCATATCAGTGCCAGAAATATTAAGGACTAATATAGAATAAACAAGCCCTATCTTATACCTATTTATGCATTACGTGTTTTTGGTATAAAAAAATCCGGTGCTCGTCTCGTTCTCCGTTACATTACAGCAACCCTCCGCACTTTGTGCTCTCTTAGCGGCCCAACACTCCACGCGACATCGCCAGAGAAAGCCAACGCCATCGCCAATTTCTCCACCACAAAATACACCTACACTTCCTCACCTTTGTACTTTATCTACCCTCTACACTTTCTGGCGACTTCCACAACATTCCCGTATTTCGACGGACGTGTGAACTTTTCTCCAGCCAGTTATGGCTACTGCGCAAGAGCAGTCAGTGAACGCCTCTAGGTGAGAAACGTTGATGCTACTGCTCTGCGACCACTCTTCCTCTGTGCTGACTATGGGTCCCATCGATAGTGCTATTCCTCTGCCGGAGATTCCTGTAAAGTTACGATGTACCATTTGTAGCGAGCTTGCGAGAGGCGCATCTCGTCTACCTTGTTGCGAACAATCGATATGTGAAAGTTGTCAGTAACTTCTCTCCGTCTTCAGATTGATCACCATGACGGGATAATAGCTGACTCTGGAATCTAGGTCGGTCAAAGCTACCGGATGTCTGTCCGGTTTGTGACCACTCTCCGCTTAGTGCCGACGATTGCAAACCGAATGGAGCCTTGAGGACCACCGTGGCGGTATTCTTGCGAACCGCGGAGAAAAAGCATAATTTGTCGATACAAAAATTACAGAAGGAACATGCAAAGTCTGCCGAGCCCCAACCAGAGGTAAAGGTGTTGGAGCCAGAACCGGAAAAGCCTCAACCGACACAAGCCTCTCCCGCTAATCCATTGACTCCTCCTCAAGATGCCGAGGAAGCTGCTCGAAGCGAGGGACTTCAAGGGCCGCTGGTTCCGCCACCTGCTGCTAGGGTAAGTTTTTTTATAGTTTTTACTTGCGTCAAATGCATCTCACCCAAGTGCCTAGGGGAGTGTTAACAGTTTGTAGGAAAACGCTGAACAGCCTGGAGGGAAATCACCCAGGAAGGAGACGACCCCGGTGCCTGACCAACAGACCAATGGCTTCGTTGGCGATCAGAATGCGTGGTTTGGGCAGAATACCGCACAGATGGGCGGTATGCCGAACATGTTTTCTGCGCATGGTGTCGCTGGTACTCCTTGGGGAGATTACAGCATGATGCAGAATATGCAAGGCGGATGGGTAAACGGATACGGAGGCATGATGGGTACGCAATGCATCTTTCCATATAGTATCTTGACCATTGTACTGATGTTATCTGTCAAGGATACGCTATGGGCATGAACCCGGTGACAATGGCTCAAGGGGGGGGATTCGATGGAGGAATTTATGGGGGTATGGGAATGAACAGAACTGGGTTTAATAACGGTCAGGGTGGAGGATCTATGGGATGGAATAATGGGTGGAATGGGCAGAATAATGTGGGATTCAATTCTGGAATTGATGGTACACGTAATGGTGGATTTTATTCTGCTGCATCTGCTGGTGGATATAATCACCAATCTCACGGGCATCATCAGATGCCCCAACAGTATCATAATCCTCATTTCCAGCGGCAGCAGCCTTACCAGCGAGGTGGTCGTGGTGGGGGCTTTGCCGGTGCTGGGCAGCGTCCAATTTCTCTTGAACGTCAGCAGCAGAATTTTCAGGATGCACAATTTCAACAACAAATACAAGGAATTGATGAAGCTGTTGCTGCCGTCACCACCAGTGGCGAAAAGAAAGGAGAAAAGATCCAGTCTGTTGTGTCTGAGGACCCTGATAATATAGCTGATGCAAACGATGTACCTACTGATTCTGCCTCTACCGTTGTGGTCGGAGGAGCAATTGGTACTACTGAGGATCTCGCAGAATCATACAATTCGATCACTCCCGTGAATCCTGACATGGTTGCTCAGTATTTCCCCACTGATGATTTTAGATCGCAGAGCTTTCAACAGCAGCAGGTTTACCCCGTGCAGTTTAACAATGGATTTAGAGGAGGCCTTAGACGTGGTGGTTTCCGTGGAGATTTTATGGGAGGCCCTAGAGGGGGCGGCCATGTCGGGCCCATCCCAACCGCACCCGGATCCATGGATGGCGATAGAAGACCCGTTGAAGGATTAGGACTAGGTGTTGAAGGAGCCCCCACAGGACCTAAAGCGTTGAGAGAGAGAGGATTAAGTCGTAGTGGGCCGCCCATCAGGGCAGGCTATATCGGACGCAGAGGAGGCGGGTATCCGGTGTCGTCATGGACCAGAAGGTTTGTTTTCATAGCTACTATTACTCAACTCTATACAATCTTATGGTATTCTCATGTGTCTTTGTTTAGCATCTCGCCCGACCATGCCTTTTCTAGATCCAGGTCACAGGATAGCCGGCGCCGGTCCAGATCGCCAGACCGAGAGCGCAGCCGGGAGAGAGAGAGAAGTAGGGACCGAAGCCGCGATCGTCGTAAAAGTATAAGAAGCCGAAGCCGTCACCGGAAGCACCGTTCCCCATCCGTTGAAGTAGAGGGTGAGCGTCCCAGGGGGAGATCCCTAGATCGTAATACTGCGGACCCACCCTCCACCACCACAACCCCCCCTGAGGTTGCAAACGATGTTACTACTACTGCCCTTACTACTACTGCTGCTGCTACTACTGCTACTACTGCTACTACTGCTACTACTGCTACTACTGCTACTACTGCTACTACTGCTACTACTACTACTACCGCAGAAGCACAGGAAGCAGGAGACAAGGAATCCATAACTACAGCGGCAAATGGTACCCAGGAGCTCGCCTCCACTAGGAGTAAGCGATCAAGGGACGATGTGTCATTAACGAGAGACCAGACTCCATCCCACTCGCGCAGCAGATCTCCCGATCGTCATAATAAACGCTCCCGCCGACACCGCAGACGAACGCCCAGCCCCGATCGTGACCGTGACCGCGATAGAGATAGGGATAGGGATAGGGATAGGGACAGGGACAGGGACAGGGACAGGGACAGGAGCAGAGACCGCCGGCATAAACGCCACAAGCATAAGAGCAGCAAACGCCAGCGTCGCTCCCGCTCCAGGTCCCCTTTTGCTGGCGCCATCCAGGAACCTACCACCACACCTACAACTGCAGCACCAGCGCCAACCAAAGGCCCCTTATCCATCGATGCGGAAATGGCAGCCGATGACCGCCGGGAATTCCGGCACAAACGACGCGGCGACAAGGATAAAGATAGGGACCGCCGCGATTCTAGTCGTCACCGCTCACACAGACATAAGCGTGATCGTGAGCGGAGGGATAAAGACAGAGGAGATGCTACGCCCATCACGCCAGTCGACAAGGAGAGTACCGGAGACCGCCATCGCGACCGAGACCGTAGAGACCGAGACCGCGAGAGGGACAGAGAGAGAGAGAAAGACAGAGCTAGAGGGGGGGACAGAGAGAGAGGCGGAGACAGAGACGGCAAAGAAAAGGAAAAGGACGAAGATAAGGGAAAGGGGGAAGACCGAAAGTCTCGCCGTGACTCCCGCTCGCTCAGGAAACTGTCGTACAAATACGATGACGAGATTGACCTAGAAAGACAGGCAGAGAGGGATCGGGAGGCGGAGAGGTGGGGGATTAAATAGATTCTCCCCACGCCCTTTCCCTTCCCTTCCCCCTCCTTTCCCCTCATAGTTTTCTGATTGATTAATGGTCTCACGTATGGATGGATGAATAGGAAGGGGGCGAAAAAACGCCCCTAGGGAATCTGTTTTCCGTTGTTTAAAAGTTGCCTTTTCTTGTTTCAATACTTTTTTCCCTTTTTCCCTTTTTCCCTTTTTGCGCATTGCTTTCCTCCTTCACTTCTTTTTTGCTTCTGTTTTTTTTAGTTTTTTTGCAAATCTCCTCTTGGCTGTATTGAGTCTACGTTCGCACCCTCTTTCACCCTCACGAAGTCCCCATTCTATTCATCCTGTCCATAAATTCTGAACTCCTAAACATTTACTATTACTTTCATTTTTACATCTACTTCACGCCTTGGGCATATGTGTATGAAGGTCTTTCCCTCCTTTCTTTCTTTCTGATAGGTGGATGGGCGGATGGACCGGACGGATGGGTGGGGTAACAAAAAGAAAGAAGAGAATCACGTATTCTCACTCACTAGATTTTAATCCTTCTTGTATATTTTAGGTTTTATGTCTTGGTATTGGTATTAGTATTGGGACAGGACGGGGCGGGCAGCAAGTAAATAAGCTTATCAAACGTTCTACATACGTACATGTATTATGGCGTACGAACAACTTGAAATAAAACTACATATCCAAACCACTGCCCTCCCCTTCCCCCTCCCCCTCCCCCTCCCCCAATCTCTGAAAAAGTAAAACCTCCCTCCTCAACCCCACCCCCCCCTCACCGACTCCCCACCTCTTAACCACCCTAAAGCCACATTCAGCAACCAACCCTTCCATCCCTTCCCCAGGCCGAACTCTGATCCCCTCGAACACCCCCCGCAAGGCAGGATTCTTCCCGACAGCCCGTCCATAACTCTCCCAACCCTGGGGCTCGAGCAAAAAATATCCCCAAGGCTGAACATCCGTCGCGACCTTTTCAAAAAATCTCCTCAGGCCGGCATCCCCATGGGCGAGGTGCACCCATTTAACCACGCTCAATGCAATCACAACATCATACCCGCCCCCGGCAGAGGAAGAGGAAGCGACAGGATCAACAGCAGTAACATAATCACCACACCAAAACCTACCCCTCGCGCAAACCTCCACAGGAGCTATCCTGGGCCCATGCCTCCTCACAGAGCTAACCGGGAACCATTCCTCCCTCCTCCTCCTCCCGGGATCGGTCCTGTCGCCGGGGCGTAGCCGGGAGAGCATGAAATTGACGTGCGATCGCGATTTCAGGATTAGCTCTTCGTCCACGTCCACGCCCACTACAGACTTTACCCCATGGCGGAGGAGCAGGTGGCCGGCTACGGCGCCGTTGTTGCAGCCGATGTCGAGCACGGTTGCGTCTTTTAGGATTTCCTGCGGCACCAGGAGGAGGCGTGGGTCTGGGATGTGGGCTGCTGGGTTGGAGCCTGTGTGTCTGGCGTGGGATTGGTAGGTTTTGTAGGAGCCGGTTTTCGTGGACATTTCCTTCGCTTTTGGTGGTTGGTGGTTGGTGGTTGGTGGTAGGTGGTACAGTACGGTAGGTGGTGGTGGTGGTGGGTTGGTTGTGTTTTTGATGCTTATTTTTCGACTTGGGTGCGGTATGGCTTGGCTTGGCGGGGATTTTGGTTGGTTGGTTGGGTGGGCGGGGGGTTTTATGCTAGGGGTGTGGCTGGTTGGATGAGATGTGGTTGGGATATGGTTATCGTACAGTAGAGTAGAGTGCAGTGTAGGGTTCGAAGAATCTAGTACTATACTTTACGGTACTGTAAAGCATTGATAGCATACCGTATGGTATTAACAACAATAATTACAATATCGGAAACGACATCTCGTAAACTCGCCTTCCATCCCATGGACTGGAGTAATAGTCGTGTACTGTACCTTACAATATGATGTTGGCCATACGAGAACATTTTGAAAAAAAAAAAGAGTTACAAAAGGCCATGGAAATGAGAATCCCATACTACACACAAAGTAATAAGTCTACTACCTATCCAGATGCTTTTCATTCGAGAAGCAATCTCATGATCTTGCACCCACCTCTTGCTAAGCTCGACAAAGTTAAATATATATCCTTTACACTCCAAGTACTAACTGGGAAGATTATGTACATACTAAATATTTCTCCGATAACAACCCCCACGAGATTGGACTAAATATGAGGACATAAGCTATCATGGTACTCTTCCCGCAGTATTATTATAAACTAACAAGTATTAATTCCTAGCAGTGTTGAGCAGCAGAAAGTAGCTATTGTATCATAGATGGCGTAAACCTCTATAAATTTATAGGATAAGTGTCATAAAAGATCTAGCTTATTAACATATACATCCCAACTCCTTTCTTGAGCAGCTTTCCTACTTTTCCGAAGAATAAAGCATTGCGCTGATTTTTTGGGAATGATATGTATTTGGTAATAATTATATTATATATAATAGCAAGAGTAGGAGTCTCACACCAGCCAAGATAGCTACCCGTTCATGTTGCTATATACCTGGATAATATGATACGCCAGTGAATTGTTATCATACCAAAATTAGCACAACCCTTCAAGCAGGGGGTTTCGACTTTTACCCCTCTCCATGTCCGAGAATTTACCCCTTTGCCATTCTATCCCTCCTGCACATCCTCAAATCGTGCCCCCACCAAAAGGAGCACTATAGCACCTTCCACGCACAACCTCTCACACGGGCATACAAACAAGCCTAACCAATTATCCCCCGTCACTGCCGGGGGGGCCAAGTCTTGTTCATATCAATATGCACGATACATAATAATATTATCAGCTCATCAGCCCGTACCCATTTCAGCACCCCACATGCGCTCCCCTCAAAACCAAGTATGATACCAAGAGCAGGTTACCGATAGCCAGTTATCAGGGGATTGTCTAAAAAGGAAGCTTTTTTCTTCCTTTATTTTTTTATTTTTAAGGCTGGCTATGGCTGTTTGGATTTTCCCGGCCTCAAATTTCTCCAACCCCGTCATTTCTGCTCCATACATACCTCCCTCTTGAACAACCTTTTCTCCCGGTCAATGCAATTAACTGCAGTTGCCCCCCCACTCCCATGTAAACTCCATTTTTTCGCGCGAAATTAGAAGAAGACGTCTACAGTAGGTTAAAAATGCCAGGCCCGAGTATCCGGCATGTATAGAACAAGGGCCATACCACACGAGGGAAGACACCCAAGTTGGGTTCTCGATTGCATCACTCGTGATGCTGGTATCGTAGCCCCCATATACTCTTTGGTCTCCTTTTCCATTTTCCCTTAAATATCTCACTCCAGATTGTTATTTGCAAACTCTTTGCTCGCCCAAGTCCTTCCTTGAGAGCTGAGGTGTCTTTTTATATATATAACCTTTTCTACAAGTCTGGCGAGGCGTACGGTATCGTAGTATTGAATCTTATGCCCTTTGGACCTATGACTCGTGTCGAAACATACTTCTGGCACTACTGTGGTGTCACTTACACTATTGGTTTTTCTCCTTGCATCAAACCTTATCATACATCTACACCTCCCGCACTATTGAAGATACCTCCTTGCATTTCCTTCATTCTTCTTTTATTGTTATTGTTATTGTTCGCTCGACCTATTTGTCTCGCTCCCAAATGGTAGATAGTCAGGGCCATTCACCCTTCTCTTTGAGATAGTTACAGTGCTCAGTTTTCCCTCAAGCAATCAATTACTTCTTCATTATCTCGTGCTATCATTCCATTCAATATTTCCACAACAACTCAAACCCTCTGGTGGTGCGAGTGATTGGTTGTGATGAATTCTGCCCACGAGTGATTTTGTGCAGATATCCCCTCTCGTTTATTACGTCTTGGGCGGTCTGAGATAGCGAGATCCGCCGCCGGGCATGCCGAGGTCGGATTGGGCAACATTTAGCTCTACTTGGCCGGGAAATAAGATTTTTCAGTCCTTTCAGTGCTCGAATCGAGCAGCGCTTGGGACCAGCTTAGATACTCCGCACTTAAATCGTTCTGAAATAGGCTTAGCGTGACTGGAAACGAATTTTACTGTTTCAGACCGCCTAAGGGATAACTAGAGGGCTGGGGGGGG
>Ga0307509_10000458_pt1 | contig 68969 bp, 61 predicted proteins | sample 10_EM_MG_FD_202245 | JGI IMG/M metagenome (GOLD analysis project Ga0307509, IMG submission 202245) | Populus trichocarpa ectomycorrhiza microbial communities from riparian zone in the Pacific Northwest, United States - 10_EM | ecosystem: Host-associated > Plants > Roots > Unclassified | place...
CCCCTCACGCCTCAAGCCTCATTCCCCGGGAATTGATATTGTGATTAAAAATCATGCTTGGGTTTAATTACATAAGATTTCATGTCAGTGTATCTTAGTTTCCCCCTACCCTTCCGGAAGGCGGTAGGGTAGGTATGAGGTTGTGGACTTAAGGCTCCCGTGATCACTATTTTTGAATTCTTGGATGGGGTTTGCTTCCCGCGCCATCCGGGTCCCGATCCCGCACAGGCAGCGCTCAATTATCAGTGACATGTCTCACACTCAGGGCCAGCTACAGTATCTTTTCCCTCTAGACGAGATGTCGAGATGCCAATCGTTCTGAAAAACTAGTCGTATCCCGGCGTGGAGTGCGGTACTAGTACTGTACTCTAGAGGCCGCAGCCGCAAGGCACTCTGCAGTACAGAAGTGGTGACACCGGAATCACTCTAGATCCGCGGGGGCACTAGACTATATAAGGGCCTGTTTGGTATGCCAGGATTGGACTAGGATTTAGACTTAAAGTCCGGACTTTGTAAGCCGACCATACCAAACATGATAGGATTTGGTTTTGGACTTTGGAAAAAATTAGCAGCAGTTTGTGTATCCGATATAAAATAATGGAGATAAGATCCAGGTATGATATTATATGATTTGTCTAGGCTCAGAAAAATCGAGAGAGTGGATAGGGCTAACGCCTTGTTGAGCCTTTCTCTGCGTGACTAGTTTTTCAGAGAAAAAATCCGGATTTGAAAACCCGATCTAATCCTAACATGAAAGTCTAGTCCAAGTATGATACTGGCTTGCCAAACACAATCAGACTGAAAGTCTAGACTTAGGTGATATCATAATCCGGATTTTTAAGTCCAAATCCTGGTTATGCCAAATAGGCCCTTAGAAACCACAGGGCCTTCCTGCCGGGAGGTAATCCGTGCCCTTCCTTCCTTCCTTCCTTCCTCCATTCACTTACATCCAGAGCATGGACAAAATCCCTATTTTTATGCAAAGGAGCACCCACTGTCGGAATATTAGCAATGGGAAATGGTAGGTTTAGCTGCGGCGGCGGCGGCGGCGGGGGGGGACTATTTAGGCAGAGTGCCGTAGTGGGAGTGCTGCAATATTCCCCAGTTATGATAATTCTGTCTGGGGTGTAGCTCTCGAGTTCAACGCTGGGCACAGCGAGTCTGGATAACGAGTGATGATTCATGGCTAGAGAAATATGGTAAACTTACTAGACTTGGCGGTGGTAAGCGCTCAACTCAACATCCGACGAGCAATACAACTTGCTCCGTTCCTTCCTTCTAATGGGGAGGTAGTTCAGTGAGAGGCAGGAAGTGTTTGATTGGAGGTGACAACTTGATTGACATCATGGTATGGTATAATATAATTTGTCCTGCCACTACCACAGCAACAGTCCCGAGACCTTACGGCTAGCATTTAAAAGTGAGAAGGGTTGATGCAGTAGGGTACACAGCATTTCGGTCACAGGCACTCTTCAAACGTGTCCTGGGGTGTGATGGAATTATTGGGGAAAAGGAAAAAAGAGAAAAACAGATTGGATGTATCATGTTCGTGCACGGCATCAGAACTTCCAGAGAGAGTTTTCCGACCTGGGATTACTTCTTCATATAGTTGCAAATTTAATCTATGATATCGATACCATGGTGGCCAGTCCTCATTTTAGCAAATGAATATCCAGGGCTCTCCGAGGAGCAATTCCATAATCAAAAAGACATGCAAATATGTTTTTTGCAATTCAATCCACAGCCATAGCACCTACCTATCCCCAACCAATAAATATATTATAAAGTTTAGCACGAAATAGTGGGAGGGGAAAGAAGGAAAAAGACCCGGAAGTCATATATCAGGTACAACAGCAAGTCAAGCTACAGCCAGACTCGCACAATAAAATTGAAAGTGAGAGAAATAAAATACCTCAAAGCCAAACATAAAACACGTGAGCCAGAACTGATATCAAAAAAAGCCAAAGTCAAACTGTAGTCCAGGTTACAGTAGGAGGAGAGTAGGGTAGAATAGACAATATGTCCAACCCTGCATCAGTATGATACCTCTACCATATGCGGCTGGTGAACGGGCAAGAGCGGCAGAAAGACCTATTGGATCAGCAATGCACTGCACGAGCGGGGGCCCACTGGCTGTAGGGTCGCACTCTGTGAATTGACGGATCCGATAAAGTAATTTTCTCAAAAAAAGAGAAGTAGGATGGCGGCATCCCTGTGTCAAATCTATCTATTATGATACTATACTAAGCACACATGTCTATGTGAAGCCGTAGAAGGAAACTCACCTGCAAATATAATAGTCGAGTGATGGCTCACGCTCTGATGCTTACCCACCTAAAGATTGCGCGCTCTTGATCGGTTGAACTTGAATTTACTAACACCCTTCCAGAAGCCTCGAACCCTGACAAATTCGTCGACGGCGTTCTTCTCTAAGGCTTCGTCTGCCACAAGACATAGTCCTACCCCGCCTGCGCCTGAAGCCCCTCTGCACAGGGTAGACTCAACACCCCCCTCCCTGCTCGGCAAGCGCAGACTTACCACCCCAAATCGGGCCTCTCCCTCCCGGTACGGTGGCGGGGGTAATATGTCTGGAGTGGGGAAAAATATGTTTCTACAAACCGAGTGTGTGTATATCTCCAATCTTCTCAAACCCTTGCAATGCTCCCTGATGACATCGCAGAAATGCTCCTCTTCTTGAACCCGCTCCATTCCTTGGTTCTCGTCGGCCTCAAAAACGGTCGGGGGTATTAACCAACGAGAAGGGCGCCACAAGTTATGTTTTTCAGGAGGAGTATGCCCTGGCATTTTCTCCAAGACTAGATGGGTTAAGTTCAACGTTTCGAGGCCATCGCCAATTAGTTTTAATATCGTGACTATTCCGGTTTGCGTCAGATGTGGATTGGAATCAAGGACTAGGGTGTGTCCCCGATGGGTGTTGTCCCATGTTCGCCGCTGTGGGCGAAGGCTCTTGCTACTGCAGAGCCATACAAGGTGTGGGTCTTCGAATCCAGCCAGATTCCGGACCTCTATATGCTTGAGCATTGACAAAATTTCGTATCCAATAAAGGACTTATCGTCGGGTATTCGTAACGTGAGACCTGGTTTCCTGCTGACCCAAGGCCCTTCTAGCACAGAGGAGCCACCATCTATCCTGAGGACCTGCAACGTGCCGCTTGCAAGACATGAAATGCCACACAGTACCTGGCGCGCGTTGGGGAAGATGGGACGATTTCCATTTCGTATAGTAATGTGTTTCAGGGCTCTCCTCTTAACTGGAGATGAAAGAGAGAGTACAGCATCCTCAAAGCATACCATAGCTCCCGGAAAGTCGAGAGAGATTTCCTGCAAGCCATCCGTATATTTCGAAAGGAGGCATTGCAGATCAGTCGTGACACGGTTTGCCCTTTGACATCGACCAACAGCGGTGGTTTCGGCGAGGGCATCAAGGAAAGGAATCGACTGGTTCCAGTGGAGTGTCAGAGAACGAATCGCTCTCTCTTGGCCTCGCCAAGTAAATACAGATAGATGATTGACCAGCTCGTACAAAGACTCGGGGGAATTGACAAAAATCCTGGATAAGACGTCATTTCGGAGCAAGCCACGAAACCAGCGGTTTGTACGAGAGAGATAGAAGAGGGTAGGTCTGTCAATCACAGTGCTGGAGTCTGGAAAAGGGGGAGAGCTGGGAAGGAAGGATATTATTCCGGACATGATCCTCTCAGGGACAGTCATGTAATAGCCTGGAAATTCAGAAAGTGGAATCCGGAGAGGGTTCCCCCCCCCGTCGTAGTAGTCTTCGACCAAGCTCATGACGAATACAGAGTATTCCGCAAACACCCAAAGCCTTAATACTAATTCCACCGTGTATAGTGGAAGCGGTTTCCGTAATTAATGAGCTAGTGCACGGGTTCTCATTCGTGAGTAGCTTCCGGTGGCCGGAGACAAATCCAAACGGTTATGATAGGAAAAAGGTGAAAGGGCTGCTTACGACACCTTAGGAAAAGGGCCGAGCAGAAGCGGTTCCAGCAAGGCTCCCTTCTTCTTGTACACTGGCTTCCTCCAGTGTGGTCACACGTTCCCCGAAATCAGTCTCAGGTTCTCTGTACTAGGGCTCTCACTGTGGGAGCGGAAATGTAAGGTTCGGGCGTGGAAAGGCTGTGTCGGTAAAAATGCACTCTCCGGATGTTTTCAGTGCTCGAACAGCTTGGGGGACCCCTACAATGCCCAGCTGAAATCGAACACCGCTAAAACCGCGAATTATATTCTTATATACTCCCGACCCAAGCCAACGATAGGTTCAGGTTTGTAGATCAGGAACGGTACATGAGCGGAAAGATTTAAATCTGGTGTGGTGTCTAGCATGGATTAGGATTTGGTTCAGATTTCTGTGACGATGCGTTAAGTTTGCAGTGGTATTATAGCTCCAATAAGGAATAAGGGAAGCATACCGTCTCGATGGAAAGCTGGTGAAATAGCCTTTTTACACCAAAACTTGCTATGCTTGATCAATCTCCACACAGGGAATTACTTCAAATAATACTCACAACTTGCCTAAATTGCAGCCTTCACCTGGCACCACTTATCAGGTCAATTTATTCTGTAGGACTAAGCTACTAGCCTTCGGAGTTGACAATACCTATTCCAATATAAATTTTGTGCCAAATATCACCCCCCGGCACATTCAGAATATTGGGGCCGCATAACCTTTCCAATTTTTCACCAAATTTATTAATAGTTACGCAGGAGTAGGGGAAGGTTATCATAACCACATACCAGAAGTCAGGTTGGGGGGTTCTTTGTGGTTCCTAAACCATGAGTGGCTAAAAATATATGCTTCTAGTGTAAAAGGCCTAGCTCACCAACACTTTTGTTGAATGGCTTCACCAGCGCAAGTCGCTCGATTGCGGCCCCTTATGTACGTCTCAAGCCAATCACTCGTTTCTTAGGCGAGATCAATCGGAGACCATCTCAGGCGTACAATGGGAGATCCTTCGGCGTCGCGAATGACTTCAACGATGACTCGGGCTTAGGCGGCTAGTCCAGGGCTGGATGGAAAAAAGGTTTGGAAATGATTCTTTTCCGTTGCTGCCGCTGCCCAATAATCCAACAGCTAAGAGCATTCGAGTACAATACACATAGGTCTGGCATGATGCCTTAGCCTTAAAATTGGTGCCGATATTACATGAGGCTGAACAATACTTGTGCCCTAGCTATTTAATACCATGCAAATAATGTCCGGTCTGGAATCCAGGCCAATTTGCTGCGCGACAGTCTACCACTCCGCCAGTTAATGTCACAACAATCACCCTGGGCGCTCTAATGGGTTGGCACTCGTATGGGGTTTGCCGAGGGATTCCACGAACTTCCCCGTGGGGAGGGAAATGGTGCTATCCTTAAATTACCATCGCATCACCCTCGAATTCGCTCCCCCCCCCCCCAAATTCAGATTCTGGGCTACCCCAGTCGGGTATTAACCATCCCAGCCCGCAGATCAGATCATAGTTTATCATGCTACTGAATACCCAATATTATGACCACAAAGATCCCTGAGTAGGAAGAGCGCGGAGTGGGCAGGTGGGAGGGGACGATTGTCGAGTGTTTTCCATCCTAATATTACTAGCACAGCTAGTGCCCGACCTACGTAGCCCAGGATCCGAATTTGAGGGTGACGCGATAGTAGCTCACAACATTGAAAGCCTGCGATCCCCGGTGAACAGTGGAAACATACAGAAATAGAGCATATAGCACGCAGCACCCGGGGGTTCAGTAAAAACCGGAAATTTCCACAGATCCCACAAAACCCTCTGCTGAGACAAGGGCCATGTTTTCCGATTTTTAATAACACCCCCCCCCGAGTACGGCACAATACCGATGGTGTGGCTGGCCGGCAACCTTCCGTCCAGACCTACCGATCAGGTACCATACCACACACCTCGGACCGGAAGACGAGACGACCGACGGAACCGCCGCCCAAGCCAAAGAGGCACTGCCTCTCCTGCTAGGATTCCCCCAATTGGTTTTCGGGAAGACTTTCTCTCGCTCAGAAGGCATCTGCCGGCAGTTTAATACCAGCATCAAGACAGGTCCACACAGCTTCAAAGGTGCGATCGTGTTCCTCCAGCCACACTCCGTGGCCGGTAAGTGGTCCGTGCCCCGTGCTGCGTTTGTTTTTTTCCCCTGGGCTTGGCCAACGATCACAATATCAAGGATCTCGTAGCCGATATCCTACGATAAGACAGGAATGATTAACGATAAGGAGGTGAGGGGCGAGTGGAATGCCCCAGGTGTGGATATATGACCTCAGTGGCTATTGGTGCGGTTGTTGGAACAGGGTAATTACTGTGACGAATCAGGGGAGAGAGGAAGCAGTATAACAAACACCATACACTAGACTATGCGTGTGTTTCCAATCTTTTTGTTGGCCCTCTCTACAACATCGCAGCGAAGTTGACCCATGTACTGTATTCGAGCGCACCACCGTATCGTATGAGAAATGCGTTATTCAACCTACCGGGCATATCATAGCACCGCAAATACTCGGCCTTCTGCTCGAGCATTCAGTTGCCGTGGTTTATACCGCAGAGTGCGGGCGTACAATATACCGGCACACTCACCTGTTGTAGATGCACCTTGTAGCCTACATCCGCCTGAGGTGGGGAGACGAACCCCATCACCTGTCGGAAGAATCCTTCTCTGGTTTTCCTTGCCCCTGGGGATCGGTGGATCACCCACCCCCTCCGATGCACACTATACACCCGCATTTCTGCCATCACCACCCGCCCGCATCCACTAGCTTTGCCACTTTGAGCTAATGATTTTAACACGGCTGTGGAGATGTGGGTTGGGTTCACCACGAGCGCTAATCTACCCGTAACTTACTAGTGAGCCGGTTACTGAGAGTTGAAAGTGTCGGAGTGGATGCGAGAGTGAGGGAGCTAGAGGGGATGACCGAGATGGGGATGCGATCTCTCCCTGCTAGCAGCGGTCGCCGGTGGCCTTATAGTTTAGCACAGGACCATACTCCGTGACCCTCCCCCCCCCTTTCTTCTTCCCTTTTCTCGCCCAACTCCTCGCCGCCCCTTCTTGTGTCTTTCCACCCGCCGTGGCCTCGATCGCTCCTCAAGCTTCACAGCTCCTATCTCCACCCGTACTTTACAAGACAGCCCTGCCAAGTCGGAGGCCACTTATTGCCCTTGGCCTCGTCTGCTCTCTCTCCCCTCGTTAACCTTTCCCAACATCTTTCCCCGTATCGGTCGTAAGCTGTTCTCATTAAGCAAGCCTCTGCCCTCATCTCAAGAGTTGTTTCCCCCTCTTCCAGCGAAGCTCCCTCCCAAACAGCGACTCCCAAAACCAAAGCCGGCCACCAATCCCACTCTGCAAACCGAACTCTTCCGACCACCCACCACCACCATGAGTCCTATGGCCCCAAATACCAACGGCACGGCAGATATTTTGCCACCAATATCCACCGAGCTACCTAAGGAGTTGAACTTCGTTGGCAAAACCCCTACGGTTGCTGTGATCGGGGGTGGGATGTCGGGGCTCCGGGCTGCGCAGGTTTTGCTGCAAAAGGGGTATAAGGTTGTCGTGTACGAAGCCCGCGACCGGCTTGGCGGGAGAATATTCACGAGCAATCACTTGGGAAAAGCCGTTGACCTGTAGGTTCCTGGTCTCTTTTTTTACTTTTTTTTATGCGCCTACATTTGCTGATCTTATGGTCTCAAAACGTTGGCAGCGGTCCGAACTGGATCCACGGCACAGACAACAACCCCATTTTGTCGTTAGCCGAGATCTCCAAATCCAAGCTTCACTCCTTCTCTGAGCAGTGCCCTATCTACGGCTTCGATGGCGAACCCTTGCGCCAAGCTGAGGCGGAGGAGCTCTCAGAATTGATGTGGAAGGTCATCGAGCGCGCCGTCGAATACTCCAAGCACTGCCATTCCGCAATCCCTGTGGAAAAATCGTTCTACGATTATTGTATTGACAAGGCCGAGGAGCTGTTTGGATCTAGAGTCACTGAAGATGAAAGAGCTAAAGAGAGGGCCGGATTTCACCACGGTGGAGGGAAAGGCGGTGTAAAGCGTAGTAGCGAAGATCATGTCAGATGGAAGGGCGAAGAAGAGCGCAAAAAGGAGCTGTGGTTGTCCCTAGCGGAGATGTGGGGCACCTTCATCGGTAGTCCCGTTGAAAGGCAAAGTTTAAAATACTTCTTCCTCGAAGAGCCATTGGAAGGCGGTAAGTACGGCTAGGCAGCATCACAGTCCGGTTATTGCTTTCGGGTATTTCACCAGAACATAGCTAACATAAGTCTCTCTAGCAAACATATTTGTCGCGGGTACCTATAAAAGCATGATTGATACAATGTCAAAACCTTCGCTAGATGCTGGTATTGTCCGATTAAATACACCCATCGATGAAATCATAACCCCTACCCCGGGCAGCCGAAACCGTGTTATAGTGAAGAGCTCTCAGAAGCCCGAGGAGAATTGTGAAGTAGACGCTGTAATTGTAACAATACCTTTGGGGTGTTTGAAGAGAGAGGTGATCAATTTTCAGCCAAAGCTTCCGAAGCGAATGCTTGAGGGTATAGATTCCCTCAGCTATGGGACTCTCGAGAAGGTTAGGTTCCCACCCTAAAGCCGGATATCCCAAACTAAGAATCTGCTAGGCTAATACATAACATTAGGTCTACGTCAAGTTTTCCACCCCTTTCTGGAGAGGCACAAACCAGGACTTTTTCACTTTCCTTTCGCCCGCCTATGCCCCAAAAACAAATCCTAACAGCTGGCATATGGCTTGTTTCTCCCTTGCTGGGTTACCAGAACCTTGTGCACAACCCACACTTCTCTTCTACATTTTTGGCCCCATCACCAAGCACCTAAATGAGAATTTTGCGTCGGATAAAACGGAGGCCGGTAAAAAGCAATACTTTGAATTCTTTGAACCGTATTACTCCAAACTCCCCAATTACTGTGAGGGCAGCCCAGACTGCCAGCCAGTGGATGTCGAGGCAACACGATGGAGTCAAGACAAGTGGGCCGGCTACGGAAGTTACTCGAACTTCCAAGTCGGTCTACAGGCTGGCGAGGACGACATCAAATGCCTAAGAGTCGGTACAGCAGATCGGAGACTCTGGTTCGCCGGAGAGCACACTTCTCCGGTGCTGGGTCTTGGAAGCGTCAGTGGAGCGTACTGGAGCGGAGAAGACGCAGCAGCCAGAGTGATAACCAACCTCGAGGGCGCGGGAATGCTAGGTTCCACACAGATAAGGCCGGATGTTAGGTGCATGGCGCCACGGCCAGACCCGAGAGACGGTACCACGAACGGAACACGAGCCAAGGCGAGCTGGTACGGAAAAAACGTTGGCCGCAGTATTGCTATCAGCGCTGTTCCTCCGAGAGTGGAACAGGCTAATCGGTTCAATCATAGCACCATGGCGAATTAGTGGTTTCGTGTGTATTTTCGAGAAATTGTAAGTGGGGCTTTTCGTTGCCCTTATTGAGTCGCTCATTGTTTTCAGGTTTAGAGTGGGTGGGTGAGTGGGTGGGTGACGGTCTGTACTGAATATATATTTGGGTTACCTCTTGCTGTCAGCAAGGCCTGGGTCAGGGAAAAAGTAGTTGTTACGGTCCCGGAGACTGTTTGTATCCTAGCGCAATGGAATCATTCTAAACCCAATGCAGAAATACACGTGACTCGTACCAGGCATTTGCCGGGCAAACAGGCAACAGAGCTGCAAGCCTGAAGCATACTGCAGAGCCGAGTGATAGTCTGTGAGATTTCTCAACCCCCCCCCCCCCCCCTCCCCACTCGCATAGCAACCGGGCATATGCCAGCGACCCAAACACAGCTCTCTATCACACATAAAGGCTCAATGGACTGCTTATATAGCGTGTTTGCGTGAGATCTTGTTCAGTTTCATTCGCCACGGCGAACTCTCACCCACACTGGAGCACGGTACCTTCCATGGGATAAGGCAGATACCGCACCTGAGTCTACAGCATAGAACCGTAGCGCTCTGTAAATGTATGTGTCGTAGCCCGCGGCCCGCCGCTATTGCCATACACCCCAAATACAAGTCGACGACGGCAGTCTCTAAACCACTCTCCCCAACACATGCACCTACAGCGCAAAATAAAAAATAAAAAAAGAGGCTAACTCGACAGAACTGTGAATACCAGCTGATGAAATCCAACAGAGGATCACAGGTCATCATCCTGGACCGCTGAGAGGGTGGAGAATTCCGTCCCGCTGAAAAGCTGGTTCAAGTATCATAATATCTGAAACACAGGTTGATAAGCAGTTTTTTGTTGATCAGTGCTTTTCCCGGGTCCGGATTTGGTTGTTTGGGGGAAGGATTTTCGGGTATCATATCGTATCGTAGGCCAAGACAGATAGGGTAGGCCAATTGCTTTCTAGTCTCCCTTTGGGTGAAAGGTTTCTGGGATTCCCGAGGACACTGGCAATTCTTTTTTTTGCAATGGCCATTGTTTGAGTGGAGAGGCTCCCCGGATTGGAAATTTTTTCCTTTGGGTGGGGGGCTCTGGAAGAGCTCTATCGCTACCGTGCAAATTCGCAGATGTGCAAAAACTTCAGACCGTGGCTAATATGATATGATATTAGCTATACTCATGATCGTGCATGGGAAGGACCCGTTTAGCCAGAACAGACAGGAACATGTATGGTCGGCTAGCCCCAGATAACTGCTCCATAGCTTCCTGCTGGACCCTGCAATAGTCTATATCATACCTACACTCCCCATCGCTAAAGGGTGCTGAGGCTATGCAAGGGTGGGACCCATTAACCGGAACAGGCGGGGATATATTTGACCGGTTGAACTTTCGGGCAACTGCTTTGCAACTTCTCGCCGGGCCTTGTATGCCAGTGATACTCCCTTAATCAGTCACCCGCCTTAGACACTGATAGGGACGGCACAGAGATTTCCCACAACCTCGTTAAATCCACGGTTTATGATTTCCCAACACTTCATCAGTCAATGAGATATAATACCGTGTTGGGAAAGGACTGATCCCTCCCGGGAGCTTTTGCCTCTGGACCCCGGGATCAAGGGCTTGTGGGAGATAGCGAGTTACCTCCCAACCTCTTCTGCGAGTGCAATCACTCATTGCCCCACCGACCACTCTCCTGCGTGGCTTCGGCCTCGTCCGCCCTGACTCATCCACCCAACCAAACTCCAATCCGAGTGATACCTCATGTATGCGGCTCCTCTCTCTTCATTCATGGTTGGAGTCATCGTCGGAAATGTGGCCGGCCAAGACCCTGGTCACGGGGTTTGTAGGTTGATTGGTTGATGGGGCTGGTTCGCGGTCACGGGGATCAGGTTTTGAGGCTTGATGAGTGACTTGTGGTGGGTGGTATCATACCGGTACCGGTACTTGTACTCGTACGATAGCAGTAACCGGCCGAGGTGATGGGAAGGGAGGGGTACTGTATGGGAAAAACGGTTCCGCCATACTGTCCTGCTTTCCAGTGCTCTGCTAGACACCTTCACGAAGTCGGGGCATCATGCCAAGTATGCACCGTAGGTTGCAGCGAGGAATTTGTGGCTTCGTCGGATCTTAGCAAGAAAAATTGTCAAAGGGTCTGGGGCCTATTCCCCACTGACCGCATCACGCCCGTTATCATCTCCCTCCATCAGGCAGGCAGGCAGCATTGCCAATAGGACAAACCAAATCTCCTCGACACTGTGCTCGAGTACCGTGCCGGTAGTTTTCCCAGACTTGAATCCAATTTCCCGTAGAGCCTGTTATCTTCCTTCCTTCACTCCCCATGTCTTGGCACGGAATGGGCAATCCGAGCATCCCTCGCCACTACTCGTACAGTATCATGGATGACGGGGCTGTTCGTTCCTGACTTCTTTCACGCCCGCGTTCGCCCTGTCAGCTTTTGCTGCCGGGCGCACATTTATGCCCCCTAGCCAGCTGAGTTATGCCATCGGTTTGCCAAACCCGTGGTGGGTGGGTGGATTTTTTCATGAGGCGCAGGGGAAGCATGAGGCGCCATACAGGCTGCACAGATGGAACTTCCATAGAACCTGGCCGTTGACCACGGCATATCATACGGTGAAGCATTCACCCTCGCACATCCTATCATGGGAGTCACGTGTAATATGGGCGGGTATCGCCGAGGGTATGCAATATGCAGGGTCCTGGGTAGATGATGACAGGTCAAACCTGTTCGATCGAGTATCGTGCCTTAGTTTCTCCCTCGCTTTCTCTCTCTTTGGTGGCTACATACAGCAATTAGGTGCGGGATGCATGCTTCGCTTTTTTTACTCGTGGTCGTAGCATTGGAACCGTCCTTTTTATTCTATTTTTTAAATTGCTGTTAGTAAGGCGGCGGCACGTTTTCCTCCATGCGACAAACAATATCCTGCCCGTCTGCCGGTACCGGTATCGTGCTGTACGAGTACTCATCGATCTCATCGCTCACCCCACAGCACAGGAAAAGTAAAGATGGAAATACCGGTAAGGTACGGTAATAAGCACGCGTGGCCGTTTGTTCCACAAAAACTCCTTCCAGGGGCGTTCTGGAATAAATTTATCCTTCCTCTTCCTCATCCAATACCGGTACACGCGGGGGGAAACTTCTTTCTCGCTTCTTCCTTCTGCTCACACAAGGGGTTTGTGTAGCCCCCGGGAATTCAAGTGTGCCGGTATCGGGTAAAGTAAAGGAAAGTCTATTTTAGCTATCATACTACAAGTGCGGTAAGGCACTGGGAGGGGGGGGACCCTGGGATGGGAATCATGGGATGGAGGAGGTGTTAGGTTTGGCGCTAAACAGGTTGGGGGGGGGATTTAAGGGGTGGGAGGATGGATTATGGGGAGTAATGGTATCGTATCAATCGTGCCCCATGGGGAGGAAGGGGAGGAAGGGGAGGAAGGGGAGGAAAGCAAAGGAAAGGAGAGGAAATAAAAGGAGGGAGGGGAACACAGTAGTATTGGTGGGCATAGTTTGTGGAATGAGGAAGGGGGGTTTTGTAGTGCAGGTACTTGTAGTCATGGTATGGCATGGAGATGAGCATTGTCAAGGATGAATGAATGAATCGATGGATCAATGAGACAGAGAATGGATGGGGCGTGTAGTTTGCGGGCATGATAGGGGCAAAGACTCGGGGGAGACTGATCTAAGTTACCGCATCATATGGTACCGCATTGTCCCGGTGCGGTACTGTACCTACCTTCCTCGGGTTAAGTGTGTGTATGTAATTTTTTATTTTATTTTTTCCTTTTCCTTTTCCTTTCTCGCTTCTTGTTCTTTTCTTAAATAAAAAAGTCTTTCTCCATTTCCTCCCAATTTTTTCTCTTTTCTCCTGTGAACGGAACTGCGACGACGTCCACCATCCGTTTCAGTGGAACTTGCACCTCGCTCTCACGAACGGTGTCCTTGGAGTATACGGCAGCCGAGGCAAAGAAAGGACAACACGAAGAAAGGAAGATAGGAAAGGAAACGAGGCTATATCAGCTAGGTGCGGACTCGAATTTGCCTTTTGAAAAGGGGAATCGAGATCTGCTATAATATCACTTGAAGAAAGAAAGGAGCAAATAAAGAAAGAACAAGGGGAAATCCTCGACTCGACCAACGATAATAGGGAGGCTTTTGGACCTACATAATTATCATATCATACTTCAACCTACGCCTGCACCGCACTTCTGAACCCTATCCAATACAGCTCCGAAGGTTCTTTTCTATTGCTGCAGTGAAGAAAGCAGGCAGGCACGAGTACAGCTGAGCTCAACCTTGGCGTCTTCTTTTTGCCATTCTACCACTCTTCTCTTCTCTTCTCTTCTCCCTTATTACTCGTCATACCGTCCGTAACTCGCCGCAGCAGCAGCCAGCAGCGGCAGAAACTTTATTTTACTTTTTCGCTACTGCTTCTCGGAACGATAGGGCACGATCCCGTAGATACCTGCGTTTCCTCGGTCGGTGTTGCGACCTACATATCATACTGGTACATACACTCATTCGTTCATACCTACATACATCCATCCATACGCGCAGCACAGTACATATCTTGCCGTCGACGTTTTTTTCCCTTTTCATTTGACACACCCTCACATCTGACGGACGAAGGAGAAAACGATCTACTCACATAGAGCGGAAAATTGAAAACTGCACCGTAAATCAACCACACAGCCAAGCCTTAAGGCTTGACTCGAAGTTTACGGCACATCCTCCAATCCAGCCTAACCCACCGACCAACCGCCGTCATCACAAGGGGAAAAAAAAAAGTGTGTGGGTGTGGGAAAAACTTGAAAATCCATCCACCCATCCACATTCTTAATCAATCAAATAATTTTTTTTTAACTCTTAAGCCATGCCACACTCTACATTCCATACCTCCTCCCCCTCCGAAGTAGGGTCTGCTCCGGAGGGTATAACCGTCGGTTCTTCCACCCCTTCTTCGAATTTAGCGACGCCTCCATCTTCACCTTCGCGGACACAAACACACGCACGAACACAAATACAAGAAGTCGCAACAGTAGCAGCAGCAGCAGCAGGGGCAGGAATCTCGCATCAGCACCCACACCTCCACCAAAACATCCACGCAGGCAAACAAGTCAAAAAGCGTCTCCACATGCGGTCGAAATCCACCACCACCCTCTCCTCCCCCCACTCCTCATTCTCCTCCCCGTTCCACCACCATCACAATAGCTCGCAAATATCAGCAACACCCCGCATCTTCACCCATCCGCTCTTGAGGAGTTCCTCCTTACCCCTGGTGCCAGGGGCTTCGTCTTCCCCTTCGCCACCGACAACCCCCCGGACACTCTGGATGCGCGCGTACCCGCCTCCATCCCCGATCCGAACCTCAACACCTTCTCCTCCCCCCTCCTTAGTAAACGAACCATTCATCTCTTCCTCCTCATCGTCGATAACCTCTTCCGCCCCATCGACGCCCACAAGCCTCCGCTCGCGCAGTCCATCCATCTCATCCCTAGAGACAATACCAGACTCCCCGGACGCGGAGGAGGAAGAAGAAAAGGCCGTCGAAGCGCTGAAGGAGGAGTGGGACTCGCGCAGGCGGAATACACCCAGTCGGAGTGCCGGTCCAGACAAGCGGAAGAGGTGGAGCGTGTGCGGGGCGGAGAAAAGGGGTGATCTGGAGCTGGAGACGATATGGGAGGAGGCCGGCTTCGGCGTGGAGATTGTAGGCAGGGGTCCCGGGGATGGGATGGGTGAAGGGGAGATGATTTGATTTCAGCTTTTTTTTTTGTTGTTCTAGCCTCATTGTTTGGGAGCGAGCAGGCGAGTGGGAGACTCGGAATAATGGCGTTGTAATTTTCATGCCTTTTTTTTCTTTTTCTTTACTGTCCTTTACTCCAGGGGTTCTTACTTTCTTACCTAGTTTGCTAGTATACCCCCTTTCATCATTAACATTCATATCACATGTATTCCTATCCCCCAACTCCTCCCCTTTGCATAAGCGTCATACCAGATCCTTTTCATTACCATCATTTCTTTTGTCACCTTTACCACTACCACTTTAATCCCGGGCGAGCGAAGGACGAAGAAACGGACGTTTATAGAATGACACATGCACGAGGAAAAACAACGGAAATGAAGATCATGTATTTTTACGATGAGCAAATTGTCAGATTAGTTAGATCCGTAGGGTGGGGAAATTGAAATGAGTAAAAAATTGAAGGTGGGGGTTCTCAGTGATGGGGGAGGACAGAAAACAATATTACGGTTGACGGGTGAACTATTTTCCGTTGCCAACCGCATCGCGCTTGCTTCCTTGGCGAGGGAGGAAGCCCGATGCAGGATACACGAGTACTCGAGTAGAGGCCTCAAAGGTGGCTATGGTGCAGCACAAGGCGCTTGTACTAGTACGTTGGAGGAGGAAGGAAGGAAGGATTGGTAGTATCATAATTAGTAAGTTAGATTCCAGGCCCCTAGTGCGTCATACTAAAATAATTGAGGCACAGCGCGCGCCAGCCTAACCTGCTTCACAGGTACTCGTGCAGTATCGACTACGGTACCGGCAAGCCATCAAAATTTACACTCCGTCCTCTGGAAATTCGCTTCCGTCGAAGCCGCGGGCAGGCCTTCTTCTTTTTGATCCCAAGTTTATGATGGCGGTGGGAGTGTTAGGTGGCTGGTGCTTTTTTCGGCCCTCGTTCCTCTGCTCGGGTGTAATCTTGGCAACCCACAATATACGATATACCCGTAGGCCCACCCGCCACGTGGGAGTCCGAGTGACTCCATATGACTCGCACTTTCAGGCATCCCACCCACCCCATTTCGGCCCTCCTGCATTGCATCACGACGAGCAAGCCAGCCTTGCTACCGCATTAACTGGGTTTTTTCGCCCGCCGCTAGTACGTTGAAATAAAGTAGGGGCTGAGGCAAAGCATTCAATGCAGTCAGGAAGTGTCCGAAATAAGCCTAGTTTTGGCCATGAAGGGTTAAGTGAAGGCGTTTTATTGCGGATTTTACAAAGAAAACTCCTATTTCAATGTACTAGCGGCGGGCGAAAAAAAAAAAACTAGGTAATGCGGTATTGCGTTGCGGTGGGGGAGGCCTGATGAGAAGATTGGCTGTGGGATGCGCCTGAGCTCTGAGTCCGTGCGGATGGGATATATAAACCCATGTGTGTCCGCCCTCCCTGGAGGCGGGGAGGGAAGAGAACAGGGCAGATGAAGGGTTTGGCAAACTGATTGAGGAAAAAAGGCGCTATTAAACGACAGAGTACTCTCTTATCTTTACCCCTACGAAAGGCTCGACTCTCCCCATATCTAGTGGTTCACTCAGAGCCCACTCTCCACCTTTGCCTTTACGTTTTTGTTACTTGCCTTCCTCGCGGGTTGGATCGAGTTAGGCCTGGTTGGGTGCTTAAGCGGCCCTCAGATCATACGCCATCGCCATGCTCGCGCTTTTTGGAGGAACGTAGGGACCCCTTCTTAGTTATCTAAGAGAGATGGAGGGATAGAGGGTGCTAATGCATGAGAATAGCAAGCGACCAAATACTCAAATTCCATTCACCCTTTACAAGCAGCATGGAGAGCCCATGCCCCCGTGCCCGCTAAAGCCCGATGCGTGGGAAAAAGCGCTGGAAAAGTACTCCGACAAGACCTATACGAAATCGCTTGTCGGGATGCTGAGGTATGGTGCGTTGGTCGGATACACCGGTCCTCGAATCGGCAAAAGGATCTACCCGAACCACGGCAGTGCACGACTGCAGCCCAAACTGCTCGAGGACGATTTGAGAGAGCAGCTGGGGAATAAGAGGTTGGACGTTTACACACATGGCCGATTACCATCCTTCTTTCTAAGTAGTCCGATTGGACTGGTTGACAAGAATGATGGCAGCAAGAGGAGGATCCACGACTTGACTTTTCCAGAGGGCGCCGGTGTTAATGGCGGAATTCACGGCGAGAGAACAAAGGTTGTGTTTGCCACTCTGAAGGATATCATGAACATCATGAAAGAGGTGGGGACTGGATGCTTTTTCATAAAGCGGGATTTTAAGGATGCGTATCGCCATATCCCTATCTCTCCGATGGACTCAAAGTTGCTTGGGTTCGCATGGGAAGATGAGTTTTTCGCGGAAAGGTTTCTCCCCTTCGGGCTCTCATCCGCACCTTTTTTGTTCAACTTTGTCGCCGAGGGGTTTCATTGGATTATGGAGCAGAGGTTGAAACCCCTCAAGGGAAGGGTGGTCCACTACTTGGACGACTTTCTCATAGTGTTGCCCAAGGGGTCAAACTGGAAGAGCGCCGTCCGGATCTTTGATGAAACAGCCGAAGAACTCGGACTCAGGATAAAAACATCGAAAAATCGTGAAGGGGAGATTACTGACTTTGTGGGGTTCGAGCTTGACTCGAAGCGAATGGTGGCTCGTCTCGCGCCTGAAAAGCTTGAAAAAACCCGGATGTTAGTGACAAAATGGGTGGATAAGGAGACTATTTCCGTAAAGGAGTTGGAAATTCTGCTTGGGAAACTAGATCGTGCGAGTCATGTGGTCCCGGTGGGCAAAACCCACTGCCGAAGATTGATCGCGCTGCAGGAACAATGCTCGCCAACCGCCAGAAATCGTGAGAGTAAGTCTCTCAAAATATCGGACGAGGCAAGGGAGGAGTTAGAATGGTGGAAAAACACCTTACCGACTAGCCCACATATCAAAGTTCTCCCTTCGAATAGGAAGACTATAGAGGTTTTTACGAGTGGGTCTGGGTTCAAGGGGATGGGGGGTTATTATTTAAAGGATAAGCAGGATCTCAAGAGTTTGCCAGCGGAACAGCACTTCATGGAACCGCACGCAGAAAGAAATACGCCAGGGAGAGACCCGTTACCAAGGGAAATGCTGGCGGTTGAGGAGGCATTAAAGACGTGGGGCTCGGTGTTCAAAGGATTTAGCGTGGTCTTTAACACGTCCAACCAAGGAGTGGCATTTGGGCTACTTAATCACACTATCCATGATATCGGTCCGCCCTTAGATACCCTGAAGCGGATCTTGTTGTTTGCGCAGAAACATGATGTTGATATTTGGTCCCGCTGGATTCCAGGTGACAGCAATGAACTTGCGATTTGCCTTTCACGGTTTGATCAGCCCAGAGTTCATGCGATAGCTCCAAAGCTTGGTGTACTGAGAGGTTAGTCTGTATCTTGAGTTTTCGGACGGTTTCTTATTGACATGGCAGCAAGCCGAGCCATGCGATCGGACGGTCGGCTCTTGCCCACCCAAAGCCGGTTCTCGCCCCCCGAAAGTGAGTCCCCACCCTCCGAAACCCGGTCCTCCCCCTCCGAGAACTGGTCCTCCCCCTGCAAGAGCCGGTTCGCGCCCCCCGAAAGTGAGTCCGCCCCCTCCGAGAACCGGCCCTCCCCCTCCGAAAACCGGCCCTCCCCCTCCGAGAACCGGCCCTCCCCCTCCGAAAACCGGCCCTCCCCCTCCGAAAACCGGTTCTCCCCCTCCAAAAGCCGGTTCGCGCCCCCCGAAAGTGAGCTCTCACCCCACGAGGACCGATCCACGCCGGAGGGCACCAAGCAAATAGGCAATAAGGCATTGGCCCCCCGGCAACGAAGGACGCCAGCATCTCGAAATTCCTCCTATGCACCGCCTAAAACGAATCCACCACCGTCACCGTCCCCGCCGCCGTCACCACCACCACCACCACCATATAAGCGGACGCCATCCCCACCCCCAAAGGAGCATCAATCACCAACAACCAAGCCTAGAGCCCAACGTGGGAGGACGCGCAAAGCAGTATTGCCTTCGAAATCAGGGGCGGGAGGAGGAGGATCGGATGCTCTGGAGCAAGAGAAAGATGATGGTTGGGTATTAGATATCTCACTCCTAGGCTTGTTGACCCTTCTGTTTCGTTTGATATGGGTGGTGTGTTGCTTTCTCTGGAGGCTTATCAGAGCCATTACTGGGCTCTGAGGGTTGACCAGGGTTTCGATTTCGTGAGACTTTCGTACTTTCCTTCCCCTCTCTCGAGCTGGGTATTTTTTCCCCCCTTGTACTTCCCCCTGGGTCAATCCGGGCATTCTCCGGACGCGAAGGGACTATGATGATGATTATGAAAAGCCCTTAAATGGGGCCGGCGGATTGGTATTTATTTATCGGTGAGGGCGGAGTTGTGGGCTTTAGGGTGCTGCGTATGCTTTCTGTCCCGTGGTAATTTACATGTGATGGCTACTTTTCATCATCCAGCTTCTCCGCTACGTATACACTTGATTTCTGATGTCCCCATGCCTACAGCGTAACTCGGGGCTAGTCAAGTCCTTGGGCCAAACAAGACGCTGTGCGGTCGTAGGGCAGGTGGGGGGGGAGAAGGGGGGGAGGTGATTAAAAAGTGCCCGATTATCACCGATACAGGAGCTACGTAAATAACAGTAAAGACCACCGAATACACTACTTAGCCGGAGGGGCTGGTAGGCGGAATTGTGGTTTTCTAGAATAAAAGTCACACATCTAAACTCATCACTCTGTGCATTTGGTATCATACCAAGTGTAATAGGACTGCCCGAATATGGACTCCAACCCCATGGTTTAAGGCAGCTCGAGTGATACAATATGAATTAATTAATTCTTGGCAATGCCGTTTAGCCGCAGAGGTCTACACCGGCAGGGCAGGGCATAGGGGCTTCCGTGAACCCTGATGCTGTGCCCCCGAGCAGCTCCTAAATAGCGTGCTCACGAGTTGGGCCCCGTGGTTATCCTTCAAATGGCTAGGCTATCGTACCTGTGTAGGATAGAACCGAGCCACCAATCCTCCCCAGACGCGTTCCGGCTTAATTCGTATTGGAGGGGTGGCTGTCTAGCAATCCGAAAGTATCTAGTTACTTGCCATTACAACCTAACTTACCCGCTGTGAAAGGTAATTCTGTAGCACTAGCACCTTTTTTGCTTCTGTCTGTTCGGGCTTAAGTTAGTAGGAGGTATATATAGGCGCGAGGATTAATGGAATATACGAAGAGAATCTGAGGATATCTGAGCATTTGCACGGTTTGATACAAACCACGCACCTTTCTGCTTTCTGGCGCTTCTTCTTGCCTAGGGCGGGCGGGCGGAGAGAGAGAGAGGAATTCGCGGGATTTTTTTCTTCCCCCTCAAGAACTTGATTTCAGATGCATAGTAAGCTTTATGTTGGACTCACCGGAGGTTATCTTTTTTTCTCTCTCTCTCGCTGGGTCAGCCCACTGCCGAGAACTGAGGTAACGGGACCTTAGCTCGAATGGGGGTGTTAGGCTATCCTCTTGTTTTTTAGTGAGACCGGTGGAGTCTGAATGGCCCCGAGATGCCGTATGTACTCTCGCGAAAGTAACTTAGAAGAAGAAGAAAGTTTAGGCCATTAAGACCAATTCATAGAGGTGTGACAACTTATGAGTGGGTGGTTATACAAGCGGGTGCACGCCTTGGCATAAGCTCGAACTTCTCAATGGGGGGCGTGCTAGCCCACGGCAATAAGTCTGCCCAGTCTTGGATGGATTCGCATGGAAAAAGCCCACACAGTGTGATCTGGAATGCTTTTTGTTTTCAGGAATGCCGTACCCCGCCTATGGAAGCATAAGGGATGGATGAGTCCTGTAATTATTATTATTGTACTCGAGCACAGCACCCACTATTACTGGGCAGATTCGCAATTATCCCATCGGCCTTAACTTACATCACTTTTGGGATCACTGTGTCTCACTCGGGCGCCTGAATCTTCCCGCTTGGGGAGGAGGGGAAGGTAAGGCCGGCAGTTTTGGTTTATTACTCATTTATGCGCTAGAGGTGCTTTCATGCCTTTTTTCCCTTTCTTTTCTTTTTTTCTTTTTCCTTTTCGCTCTGGGGATTTCTTGTTGGTTCGGGGGATTTCGACGCGGGTCTACAGTAACAGTGAAGCTTATGAATTACTCATGTCAGGTGACGTAATAGTGGCATGCGGAAGATTCAATTGCTTGGCGGGGTTGTGCGGGAGAGCAACCAAGGGTAATTCCCTTTTGGGCCTTCTTTGTGCACTACCGGTAGTTGATTGTTATTTTTGTGCACGATTATTTGTTTATTGCGGGAGCGTTTTTTTTTCTCTTTCACTTTTTTTGGATCTGGTGATCGAATAAGTGCAGTAGCCTACGGTAGGTGCAGGCAACACGTGGGATCGTGCTTCTCGCTTTGTAGAGTGTATAGCCTGGACGTTTAGGATTGAATCTCGTCAATCGCACTGGGACGTCTAGTTTTTTGTTCTTAGGGTTCGATACTTGTCGCTGTCAATAGGGGGAACTTATGTACGGAGACCTACCTACCATACACTAATATCGTACTTTTTTTTGTTACTTTTTGGAATCGGGCCCATCCTTCAGGTACCGGAGGAACTATTGATATCCGATCTGGACTCTTTCCCAAGGGTAACGGCTAACTTGCTCTCTCGGGATCTGTTCTTGGAAAGATGATATTTAGTATCATACGATATAGGTTCTACTGATACGGTGCGTGCGCACTCTATTCCGCAGCAGAACGAGAGGCAAAGCCGTCCTCTAGGGTCTCCCGGGCGAGGGGGTCATCGGATTTGTGGTTAAGGAGTACCACTGAGCGACCCGGTAGCATCCCAAAGGCCAATAGCCATTCGCACACCGCTGTGTTGTGGGGTTTGTTCGGAGTGCTAGGACACTGGGGGCTGCCCACCGCTGGGTTACATCGTATCATACCTTATATGATAGAACCAGCTGAAGGAGATTGTGGGGTTATTGTTGGTACGGGGGGTGTGGGCTTCAATTCGAACCACAGTGCCCTGGTTATGATGCATGGTTGTTTAGAGTGGGATAATCCACTACAAGTTACGGGCATATAGTGCCCGAACACTAGCCAGCAGTCCACCGCAACATTTGGCGGGAATCGACCCAGGGGCATTACCAACCCTAGACCTACCCCCTAGCAAAAAAGTGGTTCGCCGAGCATTTTTTTTAATGCTCGACTACTCCACTGCCCCCGGATTCGAACTCATGATGGTCCCTGCTTCAAATTAGCCAACCAGTCTCCTAAGCCATTAGACCATAGGAACTGGCCGATAGTACTCTTTCTTCTTGATCTTTTAACCGCTTCTTCAGAAAATAGACAGTTCAGGCGCCTGATACTTTATCATTGGTGAAAAAGAGCGTCGGTATCTAATCGTAGTACTCTCTCATGATATCGATAGAACGAGGAACAGGGGGGTTCTGGTGCCTATCTGTGCTCTGCCTCCGAAGCGCTCGCTTTCTTTGCCAGAGGATAAATGTTCCCCGAATTCCATGGCCGGTATTCCCGATGTAACTATTCTTTGGTACAAGGAAGGGACAGCGATAAAACCCTTGTATGGTAAATTATCTATGCGTATCTGACCGCCCATACAAAATTCGTACCCAAGTGTTCGGGTTCTATATACCTGTAACTTGTATATGCTACCTCTAGGTATGGATATGTAGGGACGGTTCGGGTTCTCCCCAAGGATGAGAGAGAGTTGGCCCCAGAGCGACCATAGGGGATAAAACACCACTACGTAGTGCTTTGAGCACGAAGGGTGGATGTGGGGTTCTGGTGCGACTTTTGCTTGGTAATAGATCGATACGGATTACTGGAGTGGCTGACGGCATTAAGTTTGGTAGCGTAGTATTGGGATATAGTCGGATTTCGGGATCTTTTGGATATCACAGGACTGATGTCAATTTGGGAGATTCTAGGGGTTGGGCGCCGTTGCGCTTTGCAGTTAGGTGGGGTTATGGGGATGTTACATGGTTGCCATTAGGAGATGAGAGGGTTGAGGTGGATGTTCGCGACCTGGAGAACGAGGTGCGGTGCAGGGAGCGCGGATAGCGAAGTGGTGGGCCTGCTGGTAAAAGATGGTAGGATTGAGATCGATCCTTGAGACGGGGATGACAGAACGCCGCCGAACCTGTCGACAGGTCGTAGTCACACCGGAGCTGTCCGAGCTTTGTTGGGAGTCTATAGAATTGATATTAATTCCGCTGATGGGAACGATTGGAGACCGTTACCTTATCCTGTTCGGGAGGGATATCGTGTGGTTATTGAATGGCGATAGGGTCGGCGTTAATCCAAAGGACGAGAGAGGTCCCACCCCTTTACGCATTCGGTGGGGATGCTTTGAATGCCAGAGCGACGAACGGGCCTGGGATCAATGGACCACTAAGCCACGGTCAAGCTTCTACTAACTGAGGGAGATTAAAGATTAATGGGTTGGACTGGGATGGCACGATGCTGCTGTATCTGTCTGTATGGACGAGGGTAGGCCCGCCATATCTGGGAGGTATCGTGTATATGGATGAGCTAGCAGAATCTCAGTAGGGGGTCTGATGGAACTTGGCTCTTGGACTATTGAGTCTAGTGTCTCCGCTACTCCCCTTTCTCCACCACCTTCCTTCCTCTACGCCCAAGCAATCAATCAATCTCGATCCGACTCTCGTATTCCGGCTCTTGTATTTCTGGCACTTTGTCTGATGCAGGCTAAATATGCATAGTGCAGTATCATACGAGCGGCCATTTTCAATCCCTTTACCAGCGCTTGTAATCATACAAATGCTTTCTCCCAGCATTCGTTGTTGAAAACAGACCTGCTGGTTCTTGGACGAGGGGGGCACAATCTGGCTTTCCCTGTCCCCTGCTCCTCCGAGAAGGGCCTTCAGTGGGTAAGAGTAATTCGCTGGATTGGGGTTTGTCTTAGTAATTACGGGGTTAATTATTGGAGCATTTTGTCCACAATTGAGAGAGAGACAGCGAGCCGTATTTCAATGTGGCATGGTCCACCTTAGGCTTGCTCTCGTGGTAGGAATGCCTGACCTTCGTGTCGTCAAGGAGGGCGCCTGGCTGTATGGTGAAAATGAGTGACAGGATTGTGTGGGCTATGCTTCCTCTTTGGCTTGTGGCACTCATATGGTGAAGGGTCGGCGCTGGATGATAACATAAATCAGAGATAGAAAGTGTGGCTCACTATAATCATTTCTGATAGGTATTTAACTTTATTCCTACGCATAGAAAGAGTTTTGCATTGAGACGCAATACTAGCGTCAAATATAGATTTTCTAAGTCATGTTCACAAAAAGTCACTCGTCACTAATGCCACACAATGATATGGCACGGACCGCAATGTTCTTCCAGCCGGCGATTCACACCGAACTAAGGCATGATTTTGTCTTTTCCCAGAGTGGCTTCCTTCGAAATACCGTCTCTGCTGTCGAGGGCTAGGTTCTCCAACGCACTTCCCGCCACATTCTGACTGGTTAACCTCAGAATGACGCTGGCCCTTTCCATATTCGGGTTCGCAGGTTCCGTAGGGGGGTTTTACGATGGGGTGGGCATTATCTTCCCGGGCTGTTCTTGGAGCAACGGCGAGGGCCTCTCATGCCTAGGGTGCCTGACTAACTTTTTCGGCATGGTAGATTCAAATGTCCGCTTTTCTTTGCCTTGTGATCGCCTATTAGATGCACACTTTGAGCTGCTTGTTTACGGAATTGTGGGTGCAAACGACGCGTATTGTTATTAGCTATTTCTACAACAGAGAGTCAAAAGGGGGTACCTCGCGCGATAACTTGGGGGGGGGGGGGGATTTTGTATATCTGAAGCAAGAACTGAGCTAAATTGGTTTGGTCTGGTACCCTGCTATTGTTAATGCTGTCACATTTTAGTCATCTACAATGCCATGCCAGGGCGGTGGGTTCCCTCATTAAAAAAGTGGCCTGAACTGGGTAATTACATAGCTGGTATGTGTACTAGGATTGTCTGAATGTTCTGCGGGCTTGCTAAACTATTTTTTTCATACCTGTATAAAACACCCCTCTTTGTAGCCCTCTAGCGTTAGTACACCTGAATCCTTTTTCACCACTGGTAAAAAAAACCCCGAAGAATCGGTGAAAAGCCGATTTTTCTGGGCGTCTATCTAGGAGGTTATCCGGAACGGATATTATGGTTCTTGACCCGCCGCATGGCGGCTGGGGTAAAGATGTCCTCTCGGAGGATGTTTATACACTCTAATTCCGCTAAGAGTAGACCCCCAGTGCTGCACTACTTAAATTACCATAGCGGAATTGAAGTATTTGGCCCTAGATGCGGTGATCTGATGCACATAATGCTATAGCTATCATCTAGAAGTAAAGGGACTTATTCACACCTATCTCTAAACCGGCAATCATGAGAATAAAGTTCTCGGAATTTATATCCACCCTCTTCTAGCCCTTTATCATAGGCAGTCTAAAGAAATAAACAGCATCGGATGGGATCCCTCCAACCCCAAGTTCAGTTCAGTTGTCAGGGCTACCGAGAGCTCAAAGGTTGATCTGATGAGTCCCCCGAACGTCCGGCTGGATTCCGGACGACGCTCCGGCCAAGATCAAGAAGAGTTTTCGGGTTGGCCAGGGGTAACCTTACCGTTGAATCCCAAAACGAGACTCATAGCAGGATGTATTATATCGTAGGAAGCTCACTCAAACAATATAGATAGACATCCAAGGACAAATTTGGAAAATACCGTAAGTACTCAAATAGAAGAGAAATGTGCTAGGACGTTGCAGTTGCCTCTCCTAGTAAGGCGCTTTGCATATTCTTTTTGTTCGGCTCGACTCTGGGCCGAGTTTGCGGTGTTTTCCCCCTCGCTAAGCTGAGAAGGGGAATTCCAACGTCCTAGCACATTTCTCTTTTATTCGAGTACTTACGGTAGCCCTGGTTGGTTTCCGGTGTAGCTAAGATCAGATAGCAGGTGGTTCGTTGCACTTTGATGCCTGTGAAGGGGTGGTGGAGATTTGTAAGTATCGTAGTCATATCATCTACTAGTCTAGAGAAGACTTTCTTGCACTGTTGGAGCTACCACTCGAGGCTAGACATTTATCTCTGGCCCCCTGCCTATACAAGAGGGGATCTGAGATGGTATTTCTGCATGGGTTCTATCTAGCCATTGGGCCTTTTACAAAGCTCCTAGGAAGCTTGCAAGGTTATCGCCTCTAGAGGGGTCTCGAGGATTTCTTAGCGGCCTATTGCTGTCCTTTTTTTTTTACTACTCCTTTAGCTGCCCAATACTATAGGGCAGTTAGGTAACATGGCCGAACCCTCCCTCTAGGTCTATGAAGGCTCACCCCATGCAAGTATACAAGTAATTCCACAGCCTGAAAGAAAACGGTCCCGATTGGGTGTGCTGGATAAGTCGCGAATGTCGCATCCAAAAAGTGAAAAAACCGCAGAGCAAGTGGTTCCAAATCAAGGAGGGGTCTGAATCGTTCACCACACAGGTAGATGGATGGGCGGGGTGCTGCGCTGTAATTAGGAATCCTAACATCCTCTTCATAAGCCCTCAGAAGGTTTAGAGATTTTCTAGAGTCGGGCTTTGTGTCTCCGCACTCTAGGGACACACCTAAAAAGCTGAAATGGTTAAGGTAGAGGAAATGTCGGTGATATGGTAGTAATGATCCACAAGAAGCTCTGTGGTGTACAGTACCTGCCGGGAGAGGAAAAATAGACGGAAAACTGGTATGATGCCCCGCCAATACAAAAGCAGGGGAATAGAATGCCCCTGAATGGGTGTTTTAACGGCTTGACATCATTCTAGCCTGTATTAGGAGTCACCAAGCCGTGCAGATACTGCAGTATACCGTACACCAATCGAGTCACAACCCTAACCCCAGGGAACTACCGCATTGATATTTCCCTGGGACTTTTTGGTGACTCTTACATCGCGCGAGACCTCACCGTCATTCACGTTGCGGCCATGATGAACAGGAACGTGTTGTCGGCTCAAGTGAGTCTTATGTGCGAATGGAATTTCCCTAGAGCTCTCGTTCTAATGCAATTATCCCTTGGACGGTGTGAAACAGTAAAATTCGCACCACACCCAGATTTGGCTACTTCAACCAAGTTTGGTCAGATGCTGCAATTTTCGATCGCCTGGGTGCTCAAATGACTCAGCACTATTAGCCACTCTTGGTTGAATGTAGCCAAATCTGGGTGTGGTGCGAATTTTACTGTTTCACACCGTCCAAGGGATAGTCTCAAGGAACGATGCGCGATTGCTATTGGTTACTTATGGCTCTGTGGCTGCTCAGCCTACTGCCGGCCTAAATTTCGGACATCGGTTCCTTATTGGTAGGAGTAGGGCACTGTTGGTGGAAGCTAATGAGATATAGAGAGATTTCTCGATTATTGCGTTGTCTGCGGGAAGACTGGGTTGGTTGCTTTTAAGAAAAAACATCATCACCAGAATTTATATACATGACAAAGATATGCCGGTGAACAAATCATGGGACTCCCTGTTATATATCCTAAGGCGAACACGACGAGTACTGAGTACAAGTACTGGTATGCCGGCACTTGTGGTGGGATTAAATGACTGGAAGCCGTAACTGCCAATTACCCACTCAACAGCACGGAGGGCGACTCCGCGGGGCTGAGGAATGGCAAAGCAGTTCCTAGGATCGGGGGAGGTTCTCAGTAGAAGGGGTTTAAAGTTTTTATTCTGGTGCTTGGTCCGTTGTTGCCAACCCGGCCGTCGACCGCTGGTTTCAGATACTATACTTATTTTCACCCCAAGTACAGTACCAGTTGTGCATTAAATTGCCTCCAGGGTATCATACCATGATCTAGGGCTCCGCTGTGTTACGCTACCTTAATATTTGGTAAAGTGCTTCTCGGTACCGTGGGATGTTGCGGTCAGAGTAGCTCTAGGCGGTCATAGATGTATTTAGGAAGGGTATCACAGCTTTCAGCCTTGCGTGAAAGTGAAATGTGTTATAGAAATCCCTGAATATAATGAATGAGTAGCAGAGAACATGTACCAGCACACCCGATTTCTACGTTGATGAAAACAACAGATACAGCCGCAACCCCTAACCCCAGGTATGATATGAAAGGAAATCCCAACTACAATAGATGATCAGAGCATTAGCCACAATGGCTTGGGCATCCCCCTGACAACTAGGGCGGCGCTCTTAGGATCCTTGAGCCCTATGTAAGCAATTCTCTTGGCTGGGTTACCGGTAGTGATGCTCCAGCTTTTGAGACCGTAGTATGTGGCGATTGAGTGGACCAGCCAGCGGCTGATTTTTAGGTTAGTTCTAATCGGGGACAATTTAGAGGGGAAAAAACAAACCCAAATGAGGCCCCAGGATCGCTGACTGGGCTTTCAAACAAGACCTTCTCAGTCTCGAGTTGGAGTTGCTTGGCTTGCTTGCTGATGAATACAATTTCTTCGTCTGATTCATCGTCTACTACATCATCCCTGTCTTCCTCTTCCCTAGCCTTCTCATCCTGCTCTCCAAGGACAAACTTTCTCACCTCCTCTTCCAACGATTTAAGTAGCCCAATGGTGCCCCGTGCCTTCTTCATCCGTACCTTTAGTTCCTTTGGCATTTTCCCGGTGACCTGGCGGTTTGCGGTAACGTTCCCTTTGTGGGGGAATTTGGGATGATCATAAAGCGAGGCGAATTCGTATGGGACGTGACGGCGAGGATAGAGAGGACGTACTTCCCAATCTGACGCGGTAGGTGGGATTGCATGGGGGTTTGATAACAAGCGGTCATTTTCCCATCGTTGGCGACGGCGTGACCCCTCTCTACCACGAAGGAGAGCTTCTCGGCGGTTGAGACTATCTCGGCGGAGGGCTGGCTTTTCTAGATGTGCAGTGCTGGAAGGGGTCGGCGGGGTTGGGCAAGAAATAGGAATGGTTAGGGTTGCGGGGCGGGCTGGGGGAGGGGGAGCAAGCACTATGTGCTCTGAATGCTCGGTGGACAGTGTAATCGCTGCCGATGCAGCAGGCTGGGAAGGTGTTTGGTTGGATGAGTCGATGGCCATGGTTGAGCAAGCGTCAATGGGAGGAATGTGCGGAATAGCGCAGCCTGGTATGGGTGAGGTATTGGGTCGAAGGAGGGGAGGAAGGAAGGAAGGAAGGGGTAATGGGGTAAAGTGCAGAAAGGAAGGGGGGACGAGATAAGAATAATGGCGATCTAAGCAGCAGATGCAAAAGATTGCTCGATCTTATGTAATTCTAGCCCACCTGAACTGAAGCATGGTTACGGCAGTGGTGAGACTATGGCGACCCCTGCCTGAAATCTGCCCTTATCAGACTTATCCCCCACAGGCATCCTTTTGGATGGGTAATAGAGAGCACGCTGAGCGTACGGTCAAGCACAGATAGACACGGCAGCACAGAGAGAGCTTGCCCTGCTAACTTTAGTATGTACCCGTATCATAAGTTACCGCACAAAGCGAAAGGAGCCTGGGACAGGATTTACCTCGACAAAGGGTGAAGTGGGTCACGAATTTCGAGTCATCAGAAATCGAGGAGGCCTGGATCGGGAGCCAACGTGTGTGTGATTGTTTGGCCCACTCTCTCTCCCTTCCTGTCCTTCGCAACTTCTCTTACAGCACTTCACCCAAACCCAACAACGGTCCCCCCCCCCCCCAACACACACGGTCCCACACCTCCATGTTGGCAGCCTAGCTCTATATCCCATACCTAGCTTGCCGCCTATTTAACATCCCCTTCCCTCTTGTTCCCCGCTCTCTCCTCCCCCCTCTGTCGCCCAAGTAAACAAGCGCTCCAGTCTCGAAAATACTATCCACACCCATGTCCGTCTTCCCGGTTCGCCCACGCCCTCCCGACTCGAACTTCTCATAGACAAGATATCTTGCCCAGATAACAAACACGCAATTAAAGAAGCAAAAGGACCTATTCAACTCACATGGCAGACACAACTACCACCATATTCAATTTCTCGACAGTCATAGCTCTCAGTGGTGCCCTGGCCACAAATCAAAACAGCAACCCCCTGGTCATCAATCCCGACAAAATTAGCGGAGTTACTCCTTACAAAGCCCTTGGTGATTTTACCGCCATCTGGGATTTTTTGGGCTCCTTGCCTGAGCCATGCACTACCACTGACGAGGACGACTCCTTACTCCCCCCCACTCAGATCCATTCGACACCAAGAAGAAAGCGTAAAAAGCGCAATTCAAGTTCCTCTAAGGTCGATGCAGCTACCGAACAAACTCCGCCTGCGGCAAGGCTGAGAGGAATGGAAACACCAACTCCCCTGCCACCAGTTTCCCAGCCGCCAACCAGGGATTCTGCAATGCCAAGTCTGGTTGCAAATGCCAACCTGGAGGATCCATTCGATAAACGACCCGTAATCCGGTCGCCGATGACCTCCGTTGAAAGAAAAGCGCAGCTGGTCCAGAAGATACTTTCACTTTTCCCCGCCCAGGCTTCCCGTCTCCTTACTCGCCCTGGCCTCCGGTCAGGAGCGAAAGACCCCTTAGACACTGACATTCATGTGTTTGTCGATGCTTCTAACGTATTTCCGCCTATTTCCGCCTTTTATTCAAGACTAACACAATCGAACTCTAGATCCTGATCGGATTTTACGAATGCATCAAGAAACGTAGGGGGTACTCCCGCGGCGTAGCTGTTCGTCAGCCCGCATTTTCCTTCCATGGCTTATCTCTTATCCTCGAGAGGGGACGGACATCTTCCAAGAAGGTATATGTCGGAAGCTCACCAACAACCGTATCCGCACTTGACGCTCGTTCTCTTGGCTACGAAGTTAGTTTACTCGAGAGGGTAGAAAAGGAACGGGCAAATGCGAAATACTCTTCCTCCTCGGGCTCCGAGGGCGCGCAAAAACGACGCCCTCGGAAAGTTGAGCAAGCAGTCGACGAAATCCTTCATCTCAAAATTCTAGAGAGTGTCCTGGATTTCAAGCCAACTACTATCGTGTTGGCTAGTGGCGATGCAGCTGAAGGAGAGTACAGTCCTGGTTTTTTCAAGGTCGTCGAAAGATGTCTTGACAGGGGTTGGAAAATTGAGCTGGTATCATTCAAGGCAAGCCTGAGCTGGCTTTACTCGAACAAGGACTTCTTAAAGAAATGGAAGGGAGCTTTTTCGTTAGTCTTGCTAGACACTTTTGCCGAGGAACTTTTAGGGTAACGCATAATATTTCTTTTATGCTAATATTTCTCTACTCCTTCCCGATATACTTTTTCAGAACCTTTTAGTTCTCTTGCCGCCTTTATTTTTTTTGCGCGGTCCATCTCTCGTAGCTTTTATCCCTTGCTTCTTCTCATCTTTTCATATCTTGTTTTTCCGTCTACTTTATCTTTTGTGATCCTGGCCTGCCCAATGATTTGGGCGGGGGTTCTGGTATTTTTTAAGGAACCTGGAGGTAGGAAGAAGTTTCAGTGCTTGTGCTTGCGCTGTACTGATACGGTAGTATACTATGCCGGCGCTTTGGGGGACTCGTAAAAGGGTACCTCTGTTAACCATATTTGTTGCGCTGTAAAGCGTTTTGTTGGGTTAATACCATACATAGCACGGTTTTGTTGTTACAATATCCTATCACTTGATAGCGTCCATGGAAATAGTACCTTGGGGGAGAAATGAAGTATTATACTTATAAACTCTCTGTATCGTACACTCCCGCAACCTTTTTCCTGCCTTACCTAAATCCAAAGTCTCGGCGTGAAAGCTTGAGCAAGACGATGATTACGTAAGGTGGGAGGCTAGATCAGCCCCACTAGCCCCTGCAGCAAGCAACACAATTCACTTCGCGGCAATTTTACGGCCGTTTATCGTCTATCATCCACAGAAACCCTCCGCAGGTAGTCCAGGGACCGAAATTCTCCCCCAAGAAATCTCTACCTTCTCATTTTCTTCTCCTTTTTTGCCTTGGTTTGTCGCTTCCTGTTGTTTGGGTGTGCCCTTGTTAGCTATAATTCTTTCTCCCCTCGACACCTGTCCTGAACCATCAACCTCACCCCACCAACCGCTATCCCTGCAGCAATGAGTTCCTGTATGTAAGGGTGCTCTGAGATGGATGGCTTGGGCTAACTATGGATAGTGAAACAATTTATACGAGCTGTCCGGAGTGCGAAGACACTGAACGATGAGAGAGGCGTCATCCAAAAAGAGAGCGCTGCGATTAGAGCTTCATTCCGAGAGGAATCCGGGGACTCCAATGTCCGGTTTGTCGCTTGATAGCCTCACCGCCATTGTTCTGTGTTTGCTGATGAGCCATAGGAGAAATAATGTGGCTAAGCTATTATACCTCTTCACCTTAGGTGAGAGGACTCACTTTGGGCAGATCGAGTGTCTGAAGTTATTAGCCTCACCAAGATTTGCGGATAAACGGCTGGGTTACCTGGGTACCATGTTACTGTTGGATGAGAACCAGGAGGTTTTGACGCTTGTCACAAACTCTTTAAAAAAGTTCGTTGTAAATCCATTCGCTTTGGTCCACGATACTTCATTGTTTGCTTACCAGTGGAACCTTGCAATAGTGATTTGGAGCATTCCAACCAATACGTGGTAGGATTAGCATTATGCACTCTTGGTAATATCGCCTCGACGGAAATGGCTAGGGATCTTTTCCAAGAGGTCGAAAACCTTTTGTCAACTGCCAACCCGTATATTCGTCGCAAAGCCGCCATTTGCGCTATGCGAATTATTCGCAAAGTCCCAGACCTGCAGGAACACTTCATTGACAAAACAAAGCTATTACTACAGGATCGGAACCATGGAGTGTTGCTTTGCGGAGTGACTCTGGTAACAGATCTTTGCCAACATGACCCAGATTTAGTCAGCCAGTTTAGACAGTTTACAACTGTCCTTGTTCGCCAACTAAAAAGCCTGACTAGCTCGGGGTATGCACCTGAGCACGATGTTACTGGCATAACAGATCCGTTCTTGCAGGTTAAAATTTTAAGGTTGTTAAGAGTTCTTGGAAAGGGCGATGCTCAAGTCAGCGAACAAATTAACGACATCCTTGCTCAAGTTGCTACCAACACCGATTCCACTAAAAATGTTGGAAACTCGATCCTTTACGAGGCTGTCCTAACTATCTTGGATATTGAGGCGGACAGTGGATTACGTGTGTTGGGTGTCAATATCCTTGGCAAGTTTTTGACCAACAAGGATAACAACATCCGTTATGTGGCTTTGAATACTCTTATCAAGGTTGTTGCTGTCGAGCCGAATGCAGTGCAAAGACACCGAAACACCATCTTAGACTGTCTACGGGATCCCGATATTTCTATTCGTCGTCGAGCCTTAGACCTCTCATTCACACTTATCAATGAGAGTAACATCAGGGTATTGATAAGAGAGTTACTGGCATTCTTGGAGGTTGCGAACAACGAGTTCAAGCCTGTAATGACGACACAGATTTGTATCGCTGCAGAGCGTTTTGCACCGACAAAGAGGTGGCATATTGACACCGTTCTAAGGGTTTTGAAGTTGGTATGTTTTCCTTGTGGTAAGAGTATTGGCGAAAATAGCACTGATCCTTGCGCGTTATTAAGGCCGGAAATTACGTCAAGGAGCATATTTTATCAAGTTTTATCCGTCTTATTGCCAACTCTGCAGAACTCCAAACCTATTGTGTGCAGAAGCTTTATTCTGCTCTCAAAGCGGACATCACGCAAGAGGCACTTACACTTGCAGGTGCTTGGACCATAGGGGAGTACGGAGACCTGTTGTTGAAGGGTGGGCAGTACGAAGAAGAAGAATTGGTGGTCAGGGTATCGGAATCCGATATCGTGGATCTCCTCTCAACCATTCTTACCAGCGCCTACGCTACATCTAGCGCAAGGGAGTATATCATTACTTCCCTAATGAAATTGACCACCCGCATCAGTAGCGCTGCGGAAATCGAACGTATCCGCCGGATCCTCCAGTCATACTCCGATAGTTTGGATGTTGAAATCCAGCAGCGCTCTGTTGAGTACGGGAACATGTTTGGCTACGACGAAATACGCCGTGGTGTATTGGAAAAGATGCCGCCACCTGTTATTAAAGAAGTCTCGAGAGTATTTGAACGAGAGGCAGCACCAAAAGCCAGACCAGGAAAGAAAGCCGCTAAGAAGCAGTCTGATGAGGAAGCCCTTTTAGACCTCATGGGTGGCGAGCCATCGGAACCCACTGCGCCTCTCGGCGGAGCGCCACAGAACAATATGGAATTGCTAAGTGGCATCCTTGGCGGTGACCCCATGCTTTCCAATTCGCCATCCCCACCTCCATCAACCCAATCCAATCTCAACAGTATCATGGATTTGTTCAACACCCCAGGAGCATCCTCGCCAGCACCGGCTGCGGCCTCGCAACAGTCAGCATCATCGCTCTTAGGTGGCCTTGGTTCGGCCCCGGTCATACCTGTTACTCCCGCTGCTGCCCCAGCTACAGCACAAGTTTACAATAAGAACGACCTTCAAATAACCTTGCAGCTGGCGCGTACGGCGGATGGCACAATCAACATCATCGCCCGATTCAAGAACAAATCCTTCACAGACCGTATCACGAGTGTGAGCCTTCAGGCAGCCGTTCCCAAGAGTATGAAGCTTCAGTTACAACCCATAAGCGGTCCGGAGCTTGATCCAGATGCTGAGGCTACCCAAATGATGAGGGTTGCAGGAAACAAGGGTGGCGTATTGAAAATGAGATTGAAGATCGGCTATGTAAAGGACGGTGTAGGGAATATCATGGATATGGTCGATTGGGTTGAGCCTTCCTAATTTGTTAATGATCTCTTGTTCTTGGTTAAGCTTGTTTGGGGAAGTAATAGACTTGTTTCATCATGGGGTATCACGCTAGTCATGCTTTGTCACTCGCTTGCGTCTAAGATTCGAATGGTATGTTTAGACAGCGTACGATGCGATACAGCAGGCAACAAACAGTAAACTCACTAGACTCCATTAGCTAGGCTAGCACAAAAAACACTCCGAGTCTTGATGAGTGGAGAGTTTACAAACAGCACCCAGAGTAGGACATCGACCGCAGCAGGAAACAGAGAGGAAACGCCATATGATCCTTTTAAACACAGAATTAGCCATCAGCATTGCGGATATTAGTATCATGAGCCCAACTTGGCCCTTCTCCAGTAGGGCCCTCCTGCATACAATCCTCCTTATATGCTACCAAACCCTTGCCATTAAGCGTTTTATCCAACCATCCTGTAACCTCTGTGGGCTGAGGACGTAAAGTCCTCTTGCTGATATGAACGAGACCCAATTTGCCCCCCCTTTTTTTGCACTCAGCCGACGACGCTTTTTGCTACGTAAGAGGTTCCGAGTAGGAGATGCCCGTTCTGGCAGACCAGAATTTGCGAGGGCACAAAAGATGCGGAATGCCAAACAGCCGGGGCCCGGGTGCAAAAATTGAAACCCCCCGCCAAAAGGCTTTTGCTAATCTGGACAGTTCCAATAGTGCCTAGCAAAAAAAGGCATTGGGAGATTATACTGTACAAGGACCGGCCAGATGGAAATAATTTGCACAGTCCAAGTATTGGGGCTTTGTGCGAGGTCCTCATTTTTATCTTTTTACCTTGCTGCGCCCAAACCCGCAGGGTGGAGCAAGGTGGGATTACCTGGCGTTGAAATGTAGGTTTAGAGTCCGTTTTTAAGGTATGCACCTTACAGCCGTAACTTGCGGTATTGTATCAGCGGTGTGTACGCTACCCCACCCTGATGTGCAGTATTATTATTCTAAAGTTTCTTGCATCGGCCGGTGCTAGGAGAATGGTTAGAACCCGGGCAAGAGTGGATGGTATACACATATAACATAAACAAAAGTGATGTTTGTTCCCTAAGGTAGATGTATTTGAGGTTCAGATTTGCTCTTTGGATGGGAACCTTCAAAAGGGTCGTCACGGAGAGTATAGTGTAGGGGGGGGGGGGGGAGGGGGTTAGCGGTTTCTATGAGCGAGAGGTCAATTGTCCAGGGACTACACCACTATAGATATTATTATTGTTATTAGTCCGCCTTGTGATCACTCTCTTATACTTGGCGGGGCTCAGATACGGGCAGTCCGCGTTGCCCACCATTCTATAACGCTGTCCTTCGCCGCCGGCGACCAACAACCATCTCTCGTCCATATTATTAAAACATCACAAATGCCGACTAGAGACCATACAAACGGAGGATCAGAATTGAAAAAAATCATTCAATTGTTGCTCGTAACTACATTATAACCATATCATGCATAAGCCCATGAAGCGAATACTATCTATCCCCCATACCCCACAAACCCCCCCTGTTCCGACCTCCCCCCCCCCCCCCACCTACTTCAAAATCCGGCAAGCCCCCAAGACAACAAACAAGGCAGAGAAGGAAAGAAGGAAGAAAAAGAAGAAAGAAAAACGCCCAAAAATGGTCTCAAACCCACCACCACCACCACCACCACCCCAGGGCCCCCAGCAACCGCTCCAACCTCGCATCTGCTCCATCTGCCCCTCGCCCTGCGCTCACCCTCAATGCCACATCACCTGCGGAACCTGGCGCTGTTGTCAATGCCGTGCTGAGAACCTCTACAACGTTCTCTGGTGCGTGTGCGACCATCTCCGATGCGGGGAGTGCGCACTGGCGCACGAAGGCTGTCAGATCTCCCGCGGGTCCTCGGGAAAAAGGGGAGAGCCTCTGACCGAGCCGCCAGCAGGGGAGAGAGAGGAAGGATGGTCATCCGAAGGGTGGGAGACGTCCGACGACGGGAAGGGGGGGAAGGAGAGCGGAGTGGGGGGAAGGGAGAGGGGGGAGAAGGAAAAGGAGAAGGAGAAGAAGCAGACCTCGACATGCTGGATGTTTTGGGAATGCTGTGAGTGCGGCGCGAATAATGCCCCCGCCAGGGGAAAGTGCAGGGAGTGTGACCGGGTTAAGTGCGATTGGTGCTATAGGAGATTGCCGAAGAAGGCTGCGGTTGTTGGAGATTTTATGTGATTGGAGGGGGGGATGATGGGAGGGAGGGAGGGAGGGAGGGAGGGAGGGAGGGAGGGGATGTTCAAGATGTGGAACATGAATGGTCACTCGGATGATTGTGGGTTGGGAAGCCGACGTTTCAGAAACCTGTGCTATATAATATCATACGTCAGATTGCGGCATCGTTAACGGAATTGTTCACCTTTCTTTTTAATTTTTTTAATTTTTTAATCTCAAAACGTAAGCTCTGTCAGGCACGCTCAATAAAATTATATCGCGATAAAAGTTTGAAATATTGCGTATGATATTATCATAATAATAATATTATTCTTGCGGAAAAATATATCCCCGTTCAGTTGCCATCCCAACAAAACAAAACTTAACCCATACAAAGAAAACCATAGTCCCCTTGTGAATCTGATGGAGCAATCAATTTCTAGAAAGAAAGAAAAGACAAAAAACCAGAGGAGCTCTAAACTCTGTTTCGTGACATATTAGGAGAACAGTGCAAGCAGTAAAGTATCATAACATTATTCTTATGCTTCACTAGAATTCTTGAGTTTACTAGCCAGTTGAAGAAAAGGATTCTTTGATTCACCATGGCAGATGACGCCCAGTTGCGATGCTCAGGCTGCAGAAAGATGCGTCTCATAAATCTCCATGATCCGTGTCCTCATATAAAACATGTAAGGACTAACGTAGTCGGAATTCGCATTGTGGCTGTAGGTTGAACGTAAATGAATCTCCAAGGGTGACAGTGGAGGTAGGCTCAGAGAATGATGGTGTCATTAATCATGCACCGAATATTGATAGTAAGGCTGGAATTGAACACAGAAAATAAGAGGAGACATGTCAGGTGGTCGCTGGAAATGATTTGGGGTGGGGCCTAGTTACAAGGTTAATGAGGTTTCAGGTAGACGTGGACTTTTAGACTCACAAAGTTTCACACTATGAACGGCAAAACATTTACTCAATTACCCAAATATTACTCGAGGGCCACTGGTATTTTTTCTAGATCTTCTGTAGAATTTTTTTTAGCCTGAACTGAGTGATAGGGAGAAATTGTTTATGGTGAGCCAAAGGCAAGGTGGTTCTTTGAAGAGGTTTCACTTTTCCGATGGTATATTTCTCGGTCAATGGTATTCGGAAAGGTTCCTCGCCAAGAGCATAGTATTAAAAAGGTTCACCCACTTTTTATCCCCTGCAGTGTTGATGCCAAATTTCCCTACATCACGCTAGGATGCAAACTAAAAAACCAGCTTCCCACCTTTCTAGATATATGTCAATCCAGTGATATCAAAAGTATTTCAGGTCATGTTGCGGACCTCTTTCCACCAACAGGGGCACTAAACCTGATATGAGAGTGATGCTAACCATAGCTGTGAGGTAATGCACCCGTTGATATTTACTAACCAACATCCAGAGTGATGTTATAGCTTTACACTTCTATGAGATTGAGTCTACCAATCAAAGGAATACGCTGATTTCACTAGTCCCTCTTTAACACGATGTAGGGAAATTCTGCACTATCAACACTGAAGGGGATAAACGATCTCTAAAACAAGGAGAACAACTAGCCGTCCACCCCATCCCAATCCCCCAAGAATTTCACCTCACCCCCCCCAGGAACTACCGCTCAGGATGGTTGTTGCAGAGCTAGGGTGCCAAGATAGTGCGCAGATCTTGTCGGCGTGCAGGGAGTTGTAGCCCTTCGCGCACTTGGCTGTGGAAAGGTCCCAGAGTTTCACCGTCTTGTCGGCAGATGCGGAGGCGAGGAGGTTGCAGTGCTGGCGGTTTTCCGAAAGAGAGAGGATTGCGTCGATGTGGCAGCTATCGCTTACCTTGGGGGACTTCTTTTTCTTGTTTTTCTTCTTGCTCCTGCTGACAGAGGATGAAGGCTCACTGCCGAAGCCTAGGATTGCGTTTGGGAAGAGACAGTCTACGAGATCCAGGTTCCAGATTTCGATGTCTGGGTCCATGGTCCCGATGGCAGCATAGTTTCCTCGGGAGTCTTTGTTCTCTGTAGCGCTCTCACTGCCAACGGGTATGTCGAGCCATTCTACGCAGAGGGGGATCGCAGGAAGCATAATGTCATGATGGACGTATAGGTTGTCGGCTTCATCCTCGTAGACGTAGACTTCTAAATGGGCGATGTCATCTTCAGTTTCACCAACTCGGAGGAGATTGTCCGTTTAACGAGTGTAACTCCGTTGAGGACATCAGCAACATTCTCTTTGTTTGCAATTCCGGAAGCTACCGCCTTAATGGCGCCTGCTTTCCTCTTGAGCCGAGAACTCTCCCCGTGAATACCCTCAAGTCTCTTAAAATAATTGGGGTCAACGGGTGTGACATATTCACCGCTAAAGACTCCGACCTCAAAATTCTTTACGGTTGCGGACAGAGAGGAACAAGACTTGACGAGATCGGGAAGAGTTTGGTAAATGGCAGCATCGGCAATATGCCTGGCAATTTCTTGCTCGGTACGGTTGAAAGCAACCAGTTCTTTTGTGTCCGTGAGGCCAAATACCATAGATGTGGGTATTCCTACTAAGAAGTTGGCCATAGAAGAATCACATTGCCGTAAACTGTGAATGTAGCGTAATCCTTACCGAATGGGGGGTGCACAGCTGGCGAAAAAAACCTTCTTCGCCTGTGCATCCCTTGCCATATTGAAGATCTCCTGGCTAGTTGTGCCTCGAACAATACTGTCGTCAACAAGGAGCACATTTTTGTCCTTGAACTCCTCTTTCATAGCATTTAGCTTTCTACGGACTGATTTCTGCCTTTTGTCCCGGCATGATGAAGGTTCTTCCAACATAACGATTCTTAACAAATGCTTGACAGAAAGGAATCTGAAGTTTTTGTGCGAGGCTAAGTGCAGAAACCTCTGAGGTTGTAGGAATAAGAATGACCAAATCAATTGTTTTAACGACCCCTCGCCTAGGGTTTTTAGGACAGTATTCGCCAGAAGCAATCCCTTGTTTTGTCGAGAGCGATAGACCGACATTCCGTCGATGATTGAGTCCGGACGGGCGAAGTATACATACTCGAATATGTCAGGTGTATGATTTAGGATCGGGGTAACCTGTCTGAAAAGGGGCTTGCATCCTTTGTTGATAATGACAGCCTCGCCTGTGAAAGTAATTATGTTAGTCCTGGCCTATGTGTGTTGATGTTTGGGGCCTTACCAGGAGCAATATTGACATGATTTATAAAGTCTAGTTGGTCAAGAGCTACGCTTTCGCTGGAGAACATATAGTCCATACCACTATTGATACCTTCCCTCTCTCCTAAAACAAGTGGTCTAATGCCGTAAGGATCCCGGAATCCTATAATACCGAATCTTGCGAAGCTCTTTAGCTATACGAGCGAGAATAGTCTAAAAGTCTCTGCCATTCTCACCAGCAAGCATGGCAACACATGCGTACCCGCCTTGACATCTTCGATAGATTCCTTCTAGAGCGGGGAAGAGGCCTTCCTCACTGACACGGAATTTTCCCGTCTCTTGGAGAGCGCTTGCGAAAATTTTCAATAACAATTCACTACCTAAATCTGTATTTATATATCTATGCGCCTCGTGATCAAGATGATTGCGAAATTCCGGTGAATTAATAATGTTGCCATTCTTTCAGGGATGTTAGCCACTACCTTCCTTCCCTCTGGGAGGGATAGCTGGGATAACGAATCTACTTACATGGGCGAAACAAATTCCATATGGGGAGTTCACGTAGAAAGGCTGCGCCTCTGCGCTTGCAGAGGACCCAGCCGTGGGATAACGTACTATTTGATTATCAGAGCCGATTTCCGCATGGACGATCGATTGTAGCGAATGGCGCATCTGCCTAGATGCGAAAAAAGAAGGCGTGGGGTAGGGACATAGTGAAAGGAAAGCCTATCGGTAAATGACTGGATATGAAGAAACTTACAATGGCGGAGTCCCATACTTTCCGGCAAATTCATAGGCTGTTCAGGTGTTCTAAAGACCTCTGAGAAAGGCCATTACCCTTACGAGCACCTGACCACACGTAGCGATTCCGCAGGCATCTTGTTCTCGGTGTTGTAAAACAGGAAGTCCGTTATGAATATCGGTCAAGGCAGATTGACAGGGATCCGCAAGGATAACCGCAATAATTCCACATATTGGAACTATCAATTGTGTTGGTAAAAGTCTTTGAGAGGGCAGTGCTCTCGCTCTTCTTCGTCGTCTTGCTATGTGCTGTTTATTAGTACCTTGCAGGTCCCGAGATAATGCGGGGATACGAACTGGATCCATGGTGATTTGGGGATCTTTTTCGCTAGGTTGGTAGTATGCTAGACCTTATCAAGGGGGAGAGGTCCTTCTTGAGGGACGCCACCTGTTCCTCCAGCACCACAATGTGGGTAGAGACGGGGCAATTGTGGGGGGTGCAGAACCACTCATTTGCAATCACAAGTAGTGATAAGGAGGGTCGCTAGGGGGGCCGTGGCCTAGAAATCTGAAAACATAATAACACCAAGTCAGCAAACCGGACATCCCGAAGCCTCTCAATAACTTGAGCAAGCACATACCTGGAGTCGTCGTTTTGTGTGATGGTTAAAGGATACCGTTCTCATCCGCCAAACATGAAGACGGCCATTGTCACGAAGGACAACGGGCCTGACAACCCGAGACATTGTGGCGGGACGGTAGGTGCAGATTAGGGATCCGGGTCCCGAGCTGTCTAGGGGCCCCACGGGGCCCGCCGGGGGGGACCGCCAAGAGCCCGGATTGGACTAAACCGCCCTCTAACAGTCTACCTAGAGCAGGCAAATCCCAGGACGGCTGCCTTTGGCCGGGGCTATGGGCCCTATAGGGTGAGACTGTGCTTTTGGCAGGTAGGGGTAGGGCTGCAGGCCATGAGAAAGGACAGATGGGGGCTGTTGAAAATAGAGGTGTTGAAAATGGAGGTAATTATGGGACTGAAGGATATTACCGAGTGAAACGAAGTGGTTCAAGTGAACGAGAGTGATTTGTATTGAAGCGATTGAATTTTAAGGTTGCTCGAGGAATGGAAAGAGAGGAAAGTAGTGACAGGAAGGAAGGATATTTTATAGGAGAAAATTTTTCAAAGTTTGTGTCCCAAGAGCTCATACACGTGGCAGCTTAGGACTGCTTTCCACGGCATTTCCCTGCTTCCTGCCTGGATTTTATTCGAATGTGACGAAACCACATGCACAATCCGACTCGTACTGCTAGGTAGAGATTCTGTTAACGCATGGGAACCTTCCATGCATAGTGCCTGCTCCAGGAAACGATGTGTTCACAAAGAGAAGTGCCCCACTAGAGAGCAGTACCGAGTTAGGTGCCGCTAACAGGGCACCTCCAGGAGCTAGAGGGACGAAAAATGGACGAATCGGGAGTTAGTGGCATATGTAAAGCTGCAGCTGGCGGCTGAAGACAGTGGGTCATTAAGGGACCAGAATACGAGTGATAATCTGTGACGCCTCACAACTTGGTCTGCCGAAGCCAGCTCTTGCCAAACACTCGTAACCCGCGACTTAAGGCTCGAGCTCAACGCCTTGAAAGAGATTATGATAGGCCATGAGCATTGCACCATTGCGCGGTAACTCCTCAACACCGTGTACCTTTGATGTGGTGAATTCAGTAGCTCAGAACCATAGGAAACGGGGTATTTAAGGAAGGGAAAAGGGCATGAAGAGACCATCACTGAGCCACAATAAACCATCAACTTTCATCTCTTCCCCCTCCGCATCTATCTCATTCCGCAACAGGCTTAATGGCTAAGGGCCCGCTTACCTAACCGTCCAGTTCCAAAGTTTGGGTGATAAAACTAGAAAAGTGTTTACCTAACTTTCTACTGTCCTAAATTCTTGTCACTGGACGGTCAAAACGTGACGTTGCCTCGGAGGTGCGTTTGGGAATCTCACCAGCCGCTAGACGGTACGCTACGGTAGGCAAACACCATCCACTTGCCCGTACCCCTCCAACCGTCTAACCCCCATTAATGGCCGCCACATTCTAGTGCTACTATCATACGATAGACGGCTGTCTATAGATAAACGGGCCCTAAATCCACTCTCAAAACGTCTATGTTGAGAATGACTGGCATGCGTCGATTGGGTCAAGTCCACTCCCTCCAACAAACGCAAGTATCAACCCTCAATGGCTTTCTTTGCGATGCTAATTATGTGACTTTACAGAAGAATCCACTCAAAGTACAGCCCGAGACTATGTTGGTGGTGAAGCAGCTCATGGAATACCTGGCGAGGATACGGTAGGCTGACAAATCCTCAGAATAAACCAAGACAAAAATTTGCCACATTCACTTAGAGCTATACTGAGTGGCTATATAGAGAACCAGGCAAAAGTATCCAACTCAAGAAATTGGAGGATGGGTTCGAATGGCTGAGCAACCTGATCATTGGAGTCATGGGGACTGGTATACTTAGGGTATATTGTCTAACTCTTGAGACGATCTTTTAGCTAACGCATCCGCCAGTTTTCCTATAATGTTCTTCTACTACGATGTTAAAATACAGCAACAGTCTGAGAAGAGAGTGCTTGCAGTCGTGGAAAATATTGTTAGGAAAACGAGGGCTGAGGAATGAAGGGTGTTTCTTTATTTGGATGTTTCGGGTTGGAAGGTGTTGGTGCATTGAACCCTCATCCAATCACTCGGGGCACTTGTAGGGTCTTGCCGTATAGGGATAAAACATCACAAGCTATTAATACTTCCATTGTGGAAAGAAATAGTTGTTCTCATGATCCTTACGGCTTCTTGGAATATCCCACTCAGGTAGTGTCGAGCTATGAGTCTCTAGAAAGTTGGCTGTCTTTTGATATGAAATGGCCAAGGGCCAAAACTCATCACCCTATCGTATCTTATTACTCAAACTTGACAACTGCCCCTTCGTATTCCAGCCCTCTCGCACCACAGTCCCCCCCCCCCCGCCACCATAGGACCGGAGCGGAGTGCTCAGTATTTACCCAATCCCAAATATATTAGCATACAATCCACAAATATCAGCCCACCACACCACCCTTACAAACAATGAAGACTTTTCGAATTGAAACTATAGCCCAAATATGATACAACCCTTCACTAAACCATAACCTCTCTCCCCACCTCCTCAACAAGAGCCAACAGCTCATCGTAAGCCTCCTTAAACCCGTCAGCTCCTTCCTCCGCTTCATCAGCCCCCTCGACCGCCTGATCTCCATCAGTACTCTTCCTCTTCTTCTTTTTCTTCTCCTTTGCTCCAGCACCAGCAGCAGGAACAATCATAGCAACGCTAGTAGGCCTCTTGGTAATGCTCGCAGCCCCCAACTCCGCTCTCGAGCGAACAAACACATAAGGGATTCCGTGGTCTTCGCAGAGGACCGGGATGTGCGAGATTACGTCCATTGGCGAGATGTCCGCCGCAAGGACGACAATACCGGAATTCACGCCGGCAGCGCCAGTGGGTGACTTGCGGAGTGCTTTGACAACTTCTTTCACGCCGCGTTTTAGGGATTTGTTTTTGGCGGCTGTTGAAGAGGGGGTCGTTAGCCTTTTCTTCTTCCTTCCCACAGCCGCAATTGATTGCGAAGGAGAGTTTAGTTGTGGTGGGGCTATGAACCTTTTTTAGTAGTCTTAAAAACTTTCTTACTCAATTTCTCCCCAGCCAATGGCTTCGCGAAAGGTACCAGAACCGATTCGTCAATCGGCGCGGCACGAGCGCCCCCCTTCACTACCTCCGCGGCCCCCGAAGCAGAAAGGGCGCTCAGAACAGCAGTAGCGGCATCAGCGGCATCATACTCGTCATCGGTGGGAGGATTGGCCGCTGTCTTGCTCTTCTTGGACTTTTTCTGCTTCTTAGACACCCTAGTGTTGTCGTCTGCGCGCGGAGCTGTAGCGTCTTTAGATCGCTTCTCCTTTTTGTCCTTTCTTTCCTTTTTGTCTTTGGTAGCCGAGCGGTCCTTTGCCATATTCAATTGAGGCCTTGGAGTGAGGTGGTGATGGGGAATTGAGTGGTGGGGGAGAGACGAAGTGGGTAGTTGGTTGAGGTGAAGTGAGGTCTGGCGAAAAGAAAAATATTAGGACAGGGATGTTTACTTGGGGTGAGCAAAATAATCCGGCTGCCAAGAAGTAGTACTGCAAATTTTCTGCGAGAGACATCTTGGCAACGGAATCATCTTGCTCACTCCAAGTAGCTTGCTGGCTTGGCGGGATGCGGCTCGGGAAGAGGGTTTGTGCTGCCCAAAGCCCCGACTGGGCCGAAAGTCCGAGTGAGGAGTTGTGATAGCCAAGCGACCGGCTAAGCATAGGTGCCTCCGAATAATTCGGGGGACCTGCATTAATTTTTTAATAAACTGACCAGGTTTGAAGCCCTAGATACTGCGAAACACGACGTATGATAATGGAAAACTAAAGCCCAAGATCCAGAAGAATCAACAACGAACAAATAAGACAGCAGATCTCCAGAAGCAACGAGACCTAAATGCCGAGTATTAGCTCCCTCCTACCAGATAAATTCCTGCAGCCCCCTAACTTTCCGCCAGTTATGGAATTTGGATTACGGCTGGGGCTCTCCTCAACACGAACCCGAGAGTCGTGCTTATTTGGCGCCTATGCACTTTCCAAATGCTGTTTCGAAGACTCGTGTAGTAAGGACACTGCATTTGCGCCGCTTTTTTTGGCATTCGTTAGTAGTAGCACCGGGCCCCTTAGCATAGATGGCCGGCATTTCCTTATAACAGGAGCGTAATAAAATGAAAATATGGTAGGGTATCGCTGTGGGAAGAGAAATGGTCTTAGTTCTTTCACACACTTGGCTAAGCCAGCCGGTGGCAGGGATGGGGGACTACAGATTGGGGTATTTTTCAAACAGAATAAAGACCTATCTGGAGCACAGTGTCTAAATGGAAAGTAAACCGCCCTCCCAAAGCAACAAGTTAAAAGGCTCAAGGCCTTGAATAGGTTGAGGGTGTTATTATACCAGGAGGTGGTTCACTATGGATTATAGGTACACCGCTATTACCGCGCTCGACTATGGCACATAAATCATGTCCCACAGCATAATGACCGACGAACCTATTTGGCCACGGTCGGTGAGGGGAGAGGACTGGCTCCCGGCCGAGAAGTAGGTAAAGCATTATTTAACAAAAGGGTACCAAGGAGCTGTACTCAAAAAATGGTAGTACGGCAAAAGAATAACTCCCAAACTTTCTACAAGGCGCATAAAATAATGGTAGACAGAGGGGAGAAGCTTGGGCCGGGGGTCAAAGACCCACTAGGGAAGGAGTAAATGAAGTCTTGAATCACTTCTGCCTCCTTCGAAGTCCAAAAGCCTCTTCCAGGATATATTATACTGTCCTTAGAGAGAAAGTATGTTCGGATCACTTTATACGGCCGCTATCCTATGCGTACAACCCAACATAACTCCTTCATGCATGCTTGCTGGTAGTTGGTCACCACTGCCCGCCATCAGCATTATAGCCGTGGAAAAGCGAGGGGAATGCAAACGAAGGAGAAAGGGGACCCTTGCAAAACTCCCGAATGTGCAAATGTCTCACTGAGAAAACGGCTACTGGAGTAAACACCGGCCACTGAGATCTCGAGGTGCGGCTTGCCAGTTGAGCTGTTCTGTGCTTTAAACGTGAGGAAACATTGTGTGATCATATTTCGGGATTAGCCCCAGGGCAATCTACAGTCCCCTGATCCTTGGAAGAAGAAAATATCAGCTGTGCTGTGGTTTGCCTACTCTTCCCTCCTCCGCTTTCCCCACTGCTTCCTTGGCTAGCGTCGAGTGAGCGGTCATGAGTATGAGAGGCACGGTTGAAACCGGTAGTGTCTGTATGTATAATGAGAGGTTGATCGAGGCTGGGGTATATCCAAGAAATTATCATATCGGAGTTAGGGAAGTATTGTGTGAGTGGGGTTAGTCAAGTTTGCCCATTTCCTTCCGATAGGAGATGCCGTTTTTCTGATTTTTATTAGCATATCAATGATTATGATCATAATAATAATAATTATCATTATGACGGGAGCTCAATAAATAAGCAACCCCAGTTAATTAGTTAGCCAATTGTGCAGCCCCAAAGCCAACAGATAGTATTCTCCAAACGGGCTCGAACGGTCACCATACTTCCTGGGGGGGGGAGCATACTATTGGGTCGATCATTGAAATTCAAACCCCTTGGGAATCTTTCCTGTCTGCTTGATAGTACGGTGGACCGGGCAGACAAAACACGACTAGATAACCAGACCGAACCAATCAGCACACATAATGACACCCCCCCCCCCTCCTCCTTCCTTCAACAATGAGGCACCCACGCAGGGTTCCCTCTCTTGAGGAGGAAGAGAGAAGAAGGAAAAAGTGCGAAAGCATAATCCCCAAGTTCCAAGGAAAGCCTCCCGCAAGGCTTTTATATCACTAGGAGGTTGGCTAGCTTGGGCCGAAGGTTAGGCGGGTCAAACACTGGCTACAAAATGTGTAAGCCAGCTGTGGTACTAGGCCACTTCTGTCGAGGTCTCGGGGAGACTGCTAGTATCACCGCACTTTGCCCCAACAATTCCACTTCTCTATCTCTATTGCTCAGGCACTTGTGGGATACGGCAAAGCCATCGGAAACGTACTTGTTAAACCCACCAACGTAAAATGCTTAGTAAACACTACTAAGAGTAAAAGCTGCCCTCTGGGTTTACTCATATGCGGTTTTTGAATCCTCATGTTTAGAACACAGTACACAAAGCATCGCGGTTAAGAAAGCAAAAAAGAAATAGCAAAGCTAGAGGAATGAGTGAGCATGGGAATGATGGATTTTGAATGTCCAAATGAGATGAAAAAATTCAGGCACGCTAATCTTGAAGATGGAAACACCCCCCCTGATAGGGTAGATCAGATCGGAATTGGATGTGATGTGGCGGACAGCAAAAGCAATGGATAAAAAAACAAAAAAAGTAGAAAATGCAAAAGCCAAGCAACAAAACACAGAAGAAAAAGCCAATCCCACAAACCCCATGCCAAATAAAACCCACATTAACTTAACTTACAATGAACGCAACCAAACCATATAAAATAACCAGCCAAGTATGCAAAAGGAGATAAAATAACCAGAGTCAAAGATCAATATACAATCTACCCCCAAACCCCACCTCTCAAACTCAACAGGTTCTCCACACACTCCATCTCATCCACCCTTCCAGGCCCCACACTCTCCTGACTGGACTCGTCAAAGAACGACTGACTCCCACCACCGCCAGCACCGGGCAACTCATACTCCGTTTCGCAAACCTGACTACTCGTGGGCGGGGCGTCATAGAATATCCTCATGCCCTCGCTCCTGGTTTCCTCTAGGACGCGTCTCTTCTCTTTGTCAGATAGGGGCTTATTGCTCCCCCTCCGCGGAGTCTTGTTCTTGCCTGCTGGCCTCTTCTTCTTCTTCTTTGCGCTGTTGTTGATTATATCGCCTTTGCCTGGGACGCCCAGAACTCTGCGGGGTTCGGGGGGGGGTGAAACGGGGGCCCCTGGGGGGCGGTTCTCCTTGTCGCTGTCTTGGCCGGGTTCGGGAAGGAGGGGGTTTGTACGGGGCTTTTTGCTACTGCTACCGGTGGCAGTTGTTGCTATTGCTGTGGAGGGGTTGGCGTTGGCATTGTTTGACAAGGCCGGCTTTGGGCGTGCCGATTTTGCGGAGATTATCTTCCGACTCTTCTTGGCTTTTATGGGCGATGATGAAGGGATCGCCTTTTGTAAATTCTTTTTGGGCTTTACCATACCCAAGGAATTCCCCAGCGAGCTGTCTTTCAATAATGGCTTGTGTGCACTACCGTTCCCCCTCCCCCGGACCAACCCCAAGGCTTCTGTCGCTTCTGACGGTTCCTCATGTGGTTGGCATGGGGAGCGTATAACGGCCTGATTATCGCAGCAAAACTCCCAAACTTTACTATCGATCGTTCGGCGCTTCAAGGCGCTGCGGGAAACTGAGCTCGGTTGAATTTTCGGTGTCCGGAGGGCAAGCAGTGGTGGTGGGGGTGAAGACGGCTCATCCTCCAGCACTACCGAAGCTTTCCCCTCTAACGAGGTTGAGAGTCGGATTGATGACGAGCGTTTCAGTAACCGCGGGGGGTTCTTGGGCGTTGATGGAGCCGTCCTTCGACGCGATGTGCCAGGTGGGGGATAGTGATGAGCCGGTGTAGGTGCGGAAGACAGAACGCGTTGCAAGCGATTATGGGCGGAGGTGGACATTGTTATTTGTGTGAACATCCCGTGTCCGTCCTCTCCTTCGTCTTGTTCCTCTTCCCTGTCTATGACAAGCGAGGTCTTTTGGCGTTGATGGCAGTGATGTTTTGTTGTGGCTGAATGATGGTTCTCAGGGCAAGATGGTGAAGAGATGACCGATGCAAGTGATAGATTATTATTCCCGTATCCAGATGTTTGACCAGTAGCAGTGCTTGAAGGTTTGCTCTGCGCGACTTGGTATGACTGTTGGTGACTTTGGTGGACGGGTTCCTCGTCGTTGTCGTCTACGTCGCTAGTGCCAAGATATTCACCCCCACCTTGAGAATGCAACACGTCGTCACTGAACGTATCGGGAAATCGAGCAGCAGTAGCCACTGATGAAGAAAAAGAAGCAGAATCACATCTGATGCCACTGCCACCGCCGCCGCCAATAGTGCTATAACTATCTTGGCTATTGTGATTATAATTATTGCTGATACTCTCCTGAGGTTGGGAAGAGGAAAATGGTTGAGAACTCTCGAATAAAGATTGTTGTGATGAGGAAATCGAATTCTGACTATTGTGTGGTATTATTTCATGTGGTAGGAGTGGCTTAGATTTGCGGCGCGTTGATTGACGCTTGTTTTGGAACCATATCTACTTAAGACGCGTGTTGGGTTAGTAATACTGAACACGACTCACCAGCCAATCAGAAAACCACACTCGCCACAGAAAACACGTCCATCTCAGCCACATTCCCCCGAAAACAGATATATGCAGGCAGGTAAGAAGAAAAGTAACAATTGAGTGGTAAGGTAAGTATCCCAATAAATCCTCAAATATAGCCATTTAAAGAAAAAACCGAAATATATAGAAAACGTGCAATTGGAAAGGGGGAAAAAATCAAGCTAGTCATTTTCTCTATTTCTTTACCTGAACTTCTTTCTCGCCCATTTGAACTTTAGCTGTGATCTCCCTCCTCTTAGACTTATCCGGTCGATCACATTTTCGATATTCCTCCTCAAGAATGGCCTGGTCGTGTGCGGACGTGCGGCGTCTACGTCTACGAGCCAGTGTCGCGTTGTCTATTGAAGGTGGAAGGTTGAGAGGGAGCGTTTCTTGAGAATGTGTAATGAACGCATAACCAGAATTGCCGTTGCTAGAACCCGGATCTGGCTCTGTAATGGGATCCATTATGAGGCCGGGTTTGCTCGGGAGCGTGTAATATAGAAGAATGTGGTGTGTGTGAAGAAAAGTAGATGTTTAACTCGAAGGAGAGGTTGGTGGTTGGGAGTGAGCGAGTTAGCTAGTTGAAAAGAGAAGGAGGGATGGTTGTAATTATGATACTGGCATGGAACAAATCGTAGAAGAGAAAGAAACAAATTGATGCGTAATGGAGAAGAAAGTGAAAAGGAAAAAAAAGATTGCACGAGCACGAGGAAAGACGGGGATGGGGTATGAAGGAGGGGGGGTGGTGAATTTAAATTTTGGCGATGGTAAGGTGACAGGTGTGAAATTCAGAATCGGGGGCTGGGAACAGCAAGGCCCTCCCATCACGCGTGTTGTGGGTGCGGGTGGTTGGCGGGCAACACGTCCTGCTCCGCCGGGCGACGCGCCCCGCGTCCGCGTATCGGTTGCTAAGATGACGCGATATCACGCACTGTACGTTTAAGTGAAGGATTGCGCAGTTAAACACTGACTGGGGTTCGGTCGGGGATCAGGGTCTTATCCACTACAGGTATTCGACAAGTTATCTCTTTCATTCTCTCCTTTCTCCTTTTTACGGCAAAACACTTGACAAGGAACAATATAAAAAGTAGACTACTTGTATGAGTACCAGCACAACCCCATCTTCAATTGACCCTTCTCCTCTTTTTTTTTCACTTGCGCAGCACTTGTCATGCGGGGCGGCAGGTTCTCTGTGCCAGTTCCCAAAAAGGGCTATCCCAAAGTTAGCATTTTCGACCACGAAGACAACGTTCACAATTTTGCATCACCTCCTCTCTCAAAGTGATTTGACCTAGAACGATTTCCCAATAGGCTTCTTCCTCTTAGCCTCTTGTAAGGGACTGATACCCTCACGCGTAATCACACGCGTTGAGCATCGCAGATGCAGCACACAATACGACCTGCTTTGCAGTCATTGTCGATCACTCGCTCTTAAGTGCTCACTGCGGACAAAAAGAAATGACAGCGGGAGGAAGCTTAAACGAGATGGAACTCCTGGCGGCGTTCATCCGTGGGCGTAGCATGATGGCCAGGGGTTCGTCGGTGGTGGTTGCTTTTAGGTTGGCCCGTCAACGGGATTCAAAACATCCATGTGGTCATCATGGTCAATGTTGCAACGGAGGGGGGTTCGATCAAAAATGATCGAAGCACTAGGAACTCGCTTTTTCGAACCGGAAAGTTATAAGATAGAACCCCCTCTAACAAATCAGTAAACAATGATACTTGAGGGCAGTTGGAAGTAAATAAACAAATGAAATGATAGAAAAAGGGGGAAAATGTGGCAGAAAAAGCAAATAAAACTAGCACCGGCACTCCACTTCCCCTCCCCGGCTTCTGAGCAATAAATACTCACACAACTGGATTGAAGGTAGAAATTCCCATAAGAGTTCCTGCTATTTTTGCTTACTAAGACATTAAAGAACCCCTTCAATCCCCATTTTTAGAAGCCCCGATTCAAACCCCCCCTTCTAACCCTCTGGGTTCGATTACCAAATGCCTCCTTTGCAACACTGATGATGGTTGGTAGGGATAAGGAAGGAAATCAGGATTTCCCATGGTCAGGGACCTTGCATGTAGGTTTTTTGTCCGCTAGCTAGAGGACTACGCTGGAGGTTTCCGGGGCTTTTGGGTATAGGTGAACTTATGATGCGGGTAGCAGCAATTCATGCCTGGTTATCATTTCATTTTAGTGTTCGCTTGGTTAACTTATACTTCAGGTGTCATACTATAGTGTTTTCCCGTAGCGGCTATTGATTGATCGCGTGTGGGCAGCCTGGTGTTGTGTCAAGGTACCGCAACTGACTTTTCGTGGTCAATCCGGGGGAGCGGGCACTCAAATCGCCAAAGTTCCTGGGCTCGTCCGGGGAGGAGATTCACCCCACGTACCCCACACTACTCTAAAAAGAAAGGGCTCACCTAGCTATACAATACCCGCTCACATCGATTACTACACCCCCGAGCTCCGAGGGGCTGGTAAGGAACACGAGTGATATAGGGTGATTTCTGCTGTTGGTACTCCTGAACTGCCTCTTCAACTACAGTGACAAACCGAGCAGACAGAAAACCACGAATCCTAGAAGCACAAGAAAACTCACAAACAGAGGAAGCACAATAACCCCCTAGGATCCGCCTGCTGACCATTGCTATACGACAGCCTAGCTGGGCTGTAAATCTCCTCTGCATAATCACGTTCACAATATCGGGCTCTAACGGGTGGGTGGCGTCCTTCCCTCACCCGAGATCGGCAGAACTATGGGAAATCCCCTGGCGCGTATGGATACTTTCCTTGCTTATTCCCCTCTGTGGGGTTCCTTGGTCTGGCAGTCACACGGAAGGAGTGTAAGTTCTTGTGCGGAAGGAATTAAGGTTAGATTTTGTCTCTACTATCTCCTGGGAGTCCCCGCTTTCTCAGCTTTTTGTACTATGACCTTTCTTAAAGTTTTCTTTCTAAGCCCTAGCTTCCAGGGCACTTTGAGCGGCCGAGAGGTGATGTCTGGAGGTGGGTGGGTGGGTATAAGGCACCCCATTTGCTACTACCTTTTGGAATAAAATCATCAAGGGTAGCGCAATACCGGCTACAAGGACAAGGGATACTCCAGGGCGGCTGAGAAATACTTACCAGTCTATGCAGCCCTAGGGAGAAGTGAAAGGGGTACGGATTACAGGAAAGAAAAGAGGGGGGTTGCTGAGAGTAGTTCTTACAGGCCCGATGTTCATGAGGGGATGGGAGTTGAAATCGAGGGTTTATCTGGCCTAGATTTTTTTTTTCTTCGGTGAGCTAGGAGGATGCAGTTCTGTTTATTCTCCAATCTCGGGCTTCAATGCAACTGGGTCTTTGCCCTAAAGCCGCGCAGCTAGGATTTCACTCGATCTCTGTGATGCTTAAGACACATGGCCGATACCGATATATTCTACGAGGGGAAGGGCGGAGCAGGTTTCAGTGGCTAACTGGATGAGGTGCTAGGTCTACCACCGAATAATCGTCCTCCTCTAAATACAACGTACTTGAGTTCCCTCTATTGAAGCCTATCGCTACCTGCCCCGGGCTTTTTGGTGCACTTTTTCATCCCGTGTTTACGCAACGATCGAAGAGGAAAATCGAGGCGCCTTTGCATAGTGCTGTGGGAATAGGGGATAAGCCCCTCATCTTAGGTCAGGGTTTTTCTCTTCCCTATTCTATAAACTACGTTGTTGATTCCTAAGCTCAGCATTCGGACCAGGGACACGAATCGAATACGCGGCTCCAAGAGGGTTTATCCTCATATTCTTCTCCCATCACATCAAAGAGGAATCTGAGGCTACAACATCCTGTTTTTCCATCGGCCATTCTCTCGCTTTCGTTCTCGATACAAAAGATGAAGGTTGCTATAGCAGGGACCGCCGGGTTAGCTCAACACATTACCAGAGCAGTAGCAGAAGAGGGGTACGAAGTTTTTATGCTCTCCAGATATGAGGTACCCCCTCTTCCTCCACACCGGAATGCTGGGCTTGACTAAAACTTTAAACCAGCCACGGCCACAGCTTGCAGAAAAAGGGTTTCGGGTGATCCAGGTCGACTATTTCAATCCAGAATCTCTGCACGCTGCTCTGGTCGACGTTGATACTGTCATATCGACAGTGTCAGGAACACCTCAACTCGCCCTCATAGATTCCTGCCTCTCCGCCTGTGTACGTCGGTTTGCTCCAGCAGAATTTGAGGGTCTTCCTTGCGAACGCCCAATAATAGAGCAGGGAAGGGAAAAGATAGACACCCTCAACCGGCTTCGCGAGGTCAAAGAGAAGTTACAATCAACTGCTTTTTGTTGTGGAATATTTTATGAATGGTTTGGTCCAGGAGGGTTATCGGGGTCCGGAGTGAGTGCTGGAACCATCCTCGAAGCAACGCCTACCGGTAGGGTCTTCCTTGGAGATGAAGCGTGCTACATGTTGGATTTCAGAAACGAGAGAGCCACCATCCCCGCCTATACTGAGAAGGGGGATGACGTTTATGCTTGTTTTACTGCTGCAGCAGACGTGGGGAGGTTCGTGGCAAAATGCTTAAAGATGGAGACCTGGCCAGAGCAGCTCAAGATGCGTGGTGAGAGACTTAAGCTGCTCGATTTTGTCGGAATAGCTGAAGCCGTGAAGGGTAAGGGCGACGTGTCCAATTTCCGAAATGGTGCCCCAGACCAAAGCTGACTTCAAGAAAAAGGCCGTACCTTCGACGTCACGATCATAGGGAGCGAGGAGCTCCACGAGCAAGTCATCGACGCCGAAGAAGCGGAGGACTGGGAGCAAGTCTCGAAGCTCGAGGCACTGGTCTCCGCACAGAGAGGGGAGTTGGACTTTCTCAGAGCAAACGCGAACGACTGCTACCCAGAAGTGAAACCCCTGAGCTTCAAACAGTGGCTGTCAAAGGCTTGGACTCAGGAAGCTTAAAAAACGAGGGCCAGGGCACATTTATCTACGTTTGTTTTCCGCGTTTTAAAATTTCCTTTTCCTGTCGAATTGTCCATGACACAGAGAGATCCCAGCAAGAGGGTCCAACTAGATGAGTCAATAGCAGGGGCCGCTGCGGGACGGTGGAGGGCGTACCATATTTTCTTTCTTGCATTCCCCTCCTCCCTCCTTTTTTTCCCCTTCTTCCCTCGTACTCTTTCTTTCTTTCTTCCCTTGCACAAATAAGTAGTTTTATACAACCGCATAAATTCAATACAAGCGTTTTCCCATCCTCAATAACGCCCAACTTTATAAACCATGTCTAGGCAGCTATAAAAGCACTTTTTTCTTTTTTTCCCTCTTTCTCACGAGATTGTGTCTGACCGGGAGTGACTCATGCATACGATCCCTCGTGTTCATGATGCAGCATCGCACGCATCCAAAGATTAGGTTACAGCCTTACTTACGTATCCACTGTAATATACAGCACAGTCCTATAAGCTGCAAACAAACAACAACGTAATTTGATCGAACGCATGCACAGTGACGGGAAGGAGAAGGAATGGCTATGCGCGCCTGTCTGATGTGCATAGGGCTGAGGCATTGGAGGGGGGGGGGATGGAAATTATTACTCCGCCAAGAGGTTTGCAGAAGGCGCTTGCATAGCGAGAAGTTCGATACCATTCCGACTCGTAGTCCCACATACGATACGATAAGTAGACGCACGATGCACTGTGAGTCGGTTTTTTTGTTTTCGTTATTAATTAATTACATCAGTGCGCCGGTATCGCCTTTGCTGGCTGCGGTAGAAGAGTTATGGCACAGCATCACACAGATGTCTCATATCTCTATGCAATCATGAATTCTCACTCATGTATACAAACCAACCTGTCATAGTACAATATATCATACAAGTTACAGGCATATGGAACCCGAACACTTAAGTACAAGTTTTGTATGGGTGGTCGGATACGTGTGGATAATTTACCATACAAAAGTTTTATCCCTGTACTTTCCTATACCAAAGAATAGTTAAATCACAGATACCAGCCATAAAATTCGGTGAACATTTGTCCCCTGACAAAGAGTACTATGATCGGATACCAATGTCTTTCTTTTACCAAAGATAAAGTATTAGGCGTTTGAACTATATATTTTCTGAAGAAGCAGTTAAAAGATCAAGAAGAAAGAGTATTATCGGCCAGTTCCTATGGTCTAGTGGCTTAGGAGACTGGTCGGCTAATTTGAAACAGGGACCATCATGAGTTCGAATCCGGGGGACAGTGGAGTAGTCGAGCATTAAAAAAGTGCTCGGCGAACCACTTTTTTGCTGGTGGGTAGGTCTAGGGTTGGTAATGCCCTCGGGTCAATTCCCGCCAAATGATGCGGCGGGACTGCTGGCTAGTGTTCGGGCACTATACGCCCGTAACTTGTACATCTGAAGATGCTCTCCTCAATCATTTCGTTGGTCTATGTACTTGCTTGAATCTCATGCTGCGCTGTGTTGCTCACTGTTGTTCCCAGAATACATACGCGCGTGCCCCTTATGCATTCCTACAGCCGAATGATTTCCCTATGTTTGCTTCTCTATATAGTTCCTCGCTTTCTTCCCCTTTTCCTCTTTTCCTTCTTAATAAATCAGCCGCTTCTTCAGAAACAATTCGCAACACAACCAACAACTCTTCCGAAAAGTTCCTTGAAAAGTGATGGAGGCGTTGGTTAGTTAATTGGCATTTTCAAGCTCTCGTGTGAACGTGTGCACAAAATATGCTAACCTGTTACTGCAGCTGCTACTAGAGGAGTTGGTTTGTGGTATAACAATATGATGTGGTGATGGCATGGGAATCGGTATCTGAGCCACGGAGTGTTGTGTACGCACTCCCTGGAAATCGGGCTTTGCTACCGGTAGTGCATAACTGCATGCTCGCTGACCGACTAGCTGAATGACTAAACTACCCGACCCACTAGTTCAATGCGCCCGCTCCACCACTTCTTTTACTCGTACAATAGTCCGCAAGAAACCCCATCCACAGTGCTACACCATCAACGACCTGGATGGCTATCGCTAACAAAGATGACTCCCCGAGAGATTAAATGAGTGAAAATGCGGGAGTGTAACGAACATGCTCGGTACCATTTGGCTTGTAACTCGGCCGTATTGCACCTGCACTAATCACCTCCAGGCGTACTCCGAGCTATTGTCTGCGGTTTTTAATTGCTGTAGCCTCTGCTTGCTCGGACTGGTGGAGACAGGCCCTGGTACTGGAGGGATTTCCGTGGATAGTAAGTCTAAGGCGGAGAGGATGGGAGAGAGTTTATTTAGTCATTCCTCCCCACTGCAGCTTATTCACCCATAATATTAAATTTTAATCCTCCACTTAGTTCTAGAATTCGTTCCTTCCTTCTTCCTCTCCTACTCTCCCCCCCCCCCCTCTTCCCTCTGTCCTTCCCCCCATCCACCCAGCCTCCGTTCATATACCCCACCTTTCATTCTTCCCTCAACCAACCACCCCGTAGCGCAACGCCCGGCGTGGTCATGCCAGAAAGCCTCTCCGCCCACCATATAAGCAGCGCATGTGTAGAGTATCCACTAAGGTATATCTCAAGGAGTAACTCTCTAGACTGGAACAGGACAGGACAGTATCAGGGGGGTGCACAAGCACCATTACGATCATTTCCTATATTTCGAGTGATATTTTGTGAGTACATATCTACTTACCTTACTGAATCGCTTGATGCGATCCCTTTTTCATCAAGTCCTCGGATTTATTAGTGTTATACCGAGAGAGAAATCCCGGGAATCGCCCTAAACACCCCCCACGGTAACAAATAAACAATAAAACTCATCAAACCACCAAACACAACTAAAAAGCCAAATACCCCATGATCCTCTTAATATGATAGGAGGGGGGGAAAACACATATGCTCAGTAGCAAAGGAAGAAACTCTCCCCCCAATCAGTCCCCTTCCCACCTTACCGCTCTCCCACAGGGCCGAAAGCGTCCCCACATTAAACGGCTCGGGATCTCACCCTCGACACTATCGGGGCAGGGCAGTCGGTTATAACATGTCGTAAGGTCCGAGGTGCAGACCCGCAATGCTCACACTGCATGCCCCTATCCGGGCTTGGCCAATCTGCTTGTGCTCTCAGGCATAATATCATAGCTCCTATTGGCTCTCACCTAATGAATTCTAAGGGCTTGGAATTTCTAATCAATTGATACGCACCGCGCGGCCATGTATGCTAGTGCTAGGATGCAGCGTGTGGTCATAGATAGCCGAACATCATAGCAAACTAAATAACCGGGGCTCACCTGCGTGTACATACCGCCAGAAGCGCGCCGTTTCAATCACGACCTTTGCCCAAGCATCAGGTAAGCAACTAACCCAAGGATCGCGCCACAGAAACCCCCACTCACCCCCCACCCCCACAAACCTGCCCCACAGCACCTCACTCAGTTGCGTTTCATAAACCCGAGGCAGACAGGCCGCCTGCCACGGAGCACAGTTTGTAACACTATCAGTACCTGTACTCGAGTACTCGGACCCCATATCCTAGCCCCACCAGTTTTGGATATATTCGCCGGCTGACCAGGGACCTAGGGCTTTTGCACCACTAGAGGTGTGAACGCCAGGAACAGAAACGAAAACAATTACAGTATCATAGCGCAAGGCGGATGGATGAGCCGTTACGGCACTTGTATGTTCAGGGTTTATTTGGTTGCTATCATACCTTATCTATTTATCAACCTACACGAGGGGCGAGTCGAACGAGTAGAATTAAGCTATTTCGTGACAGGGGTATTTACAACACCACCCGGAACATCCATTTTCCTATCGCCAAGCCAGACACCTTCTTCCGATGCTCCTCCGAATAGGCCGTCTATCACGACCTCCTCCTCCTTCCCCCCCTGCTCAACAAGTTCCTCAACTTTAGGCACGCACCCGAATACGACCCCGCGCCACGGATCATCGCCACCCCGCCGCTCGGCGATAAAAAATTGCACATACTCCCCCACCTTGACAACCCCCTCGCCGGACTCGAAATCATTGGAGAATCCCTGTGCTTGAGTTTCCGACTGCGGGTCCAAGGATAGTAATCCGGCTTTGTTCCCCCATCCCCCCCCACCAGACAACACACGGTGTATGCGTGCGCCCGGTGCAGTGAATAGGTTTTCGTGCGCGGTAGGGGAATGCGGGGTCAGCCTTGCGAATATAGAGAGCTTCTCAGAGAGCGAGGGGGTAGATGGGGAGGAGATATAGTCCAGAACTGCCTTCTCTAGTTCTCCACTAGCGCCTTGGGGAGTGTTGGTTTCGGATGAGGTTTGCTTGAGAATATTACCCATCCCCGCTTCTATTCTTCGGGGAAAGGTGAGTTGTTTCAGGGGGAGGTGGGCATCTACCTTGGCGTCTGCGGGGAAGTGAGTTGATGGGAGGATGATATTCACGCAATCCTTCTCGGGGCCTTTGGTTGGAGGAACGATGCCGGATCGCTGGCCGACCAGCTTCATCAAGTCCCCTAGTTCCTCCCAGGCTTCTTTGATGTCTTGCTGGGCCTGGGCGAATTCCTCGACCTCCTTGGGGCTCACACCTTCTGCCGCTTCGATGGTCACCGGGATCTGGTTCTCTTTAGCGGGTATATACATGATCGTGGTTCGAGTGCCCGTGTGGAAGAGGGTGTTTGCCAGTGGAAGGGTAAACTTCCTCGACCGCAGGCTAAAGGATAATGACTTTGCGGGGGTGGTGCCCGCAGCAGTAGTGGGCGGAATTTTTATTGGTATTGAGTGGGAAGTGATCAGCCAGCTGTATCCCTGTGTGCTGCCTATAGCGGGCTGGGCACCGGGCAGTGAATCGACAGCTGCGGCAAAAACATCGCATGCACCATTATTTGATAGAAACACTAGACCCTCTTTTGCCAACTCTCCAGCAAACTGAGGCGTTGTAAGAAGGATTATCGACTTCGGAGGTGATGGCGGAGCAACCGGCAGCACCAGGCTTGTCTACAATGTTCATCACAGGGACATATGTTAGCCGCTGTAATGTGCTGTAGATCGTCCGCCAGATGCAAGGTCAAAATAACACACGGACAGACCAACGAATATACAGCAAGCAAGGGGACAATGAAGCTAATAGTCAGAAGCAGATTCGCGTTCACAGCATTCGTTCAACCAGGGGATTACTCTCCTCCCGGAAGTTACGTCTGAGTGAGCTGGGTAATAACGAAATGTTGTTCATCATTCGAAAGCAAACGAACAAACAAAAAGCACAAAAAATAAATCCGTAATGTCAGGCGAGGGGCAAAAATTAAAAAATTAAAAAAGACTGACCGACCTTGGATTCAACACAGTCCTCAACACCAAATACCCACGGCGATGCTGATGCCGATTCCGATGAGGAAACAGTAGTACTCCCCCTCTCCCTCTACTAGCTGAACAACCCCAGGCGTCGCCACCAAAGAGTGAAACACCCACTCTCTTCCATCCCAATGACGAGGCAAACGAGGTTGTGATCTTGAGTGTCGTCATCTTCACCCACTCACACCGTACCTCCAAAACGAAACAGAAAGAGAAAGAGAAAAAGGAAAAAAGGGGGAAGAAAAGATAAGGGAGGTGGGGGAGGAGGATACTCCGAAGTTTCAGAATGGTGCGGGAGTGAATTCTGTGTGCTGCTGATGTAATTCCCTCAGGTTACCCGGACACACATAAATTATGAGCCCGATTTCCGGGAGAGGGACGTTTGGTGATTAGACATCCCGGGATTCTAGAGGCCCCACAGTTAGGAGTACTGTACCGGGACTTGTGCTACCCTCTACGGCGGTGTACCGTAAAACCTCGTATAATTCACTACGGTACCCCTACCTCCGCCAGTCCAACCTCCGTACCCACAGGCAAAGGCCTTGAAGAAATATTAGTGTTCCCACACATTAGAGCTTGAGCCCGCGGAGTGTGTTGGATCCCATCAACCGGCATTCGGAATTCTGGTAACCTGTCAAACTAAAGCCTATCATGCATGGGCCGATGTCGCAATTCCTACTGATACAGCAGCCTGGGGGTGGATTATACGGTACTGGGGGTAGGCAGGTGGCCTGGGACTGGCCTGCCCCTTGGAACGAACTCGAATACTGTGATACCCAGGGGTCTAAATGCCGACTCGGTGGTAATCCCTTTCCTAGTATTATAGTGGAATCCATCGAACCGCACATCTACGAGCCCGCGGTAATCAACAAAAATTGCTTATCAACCCATGCCTCAGCCACCAACAGGGGCGGCACAAAAATTTCGGCGCGGACAAAAGTCTATCAATAAAAAAACCCCCGGGGGCAACTATCGTGCCCCTCCAACAACCCCGCAATACCAATTGTTGATTCAATAGTTTGAAGCAACGTTGATACGCGCCGTGCCTCTTCCACCGTACTCGAACACCAGAATTACTGCAGCCCACGAACGGGAATACGGGAGGGGCGTAAAAGGAGTTTACAGGCCATATGCGCATGCAGGGAACATATTCTGAACGAGAAGAGATTCCGTGAACGCTCCAGAGAAAATAATTGGTAAACCCCGATACCCTGCCCTGCCAACTAGGCAAAATTGGATATTTGAGTATCAAGCAAATGAAAAATTTGTCAAGTGAAAAGAAGAAGAAAAGATGATCCACGACTCATGTATCATATAAAAATATAAAAAGGTCCGCAATATCGATAACCAAAAGCATCCTCTTTTATAAAATGCCTCTTTCCTCAGGGTTAGAGCCCTCAAGGCCCTCTAATGAAAACCGTTTAGCCTATACTCGTAATGCCATAACGTTAGTAAACACGCCAGGGTCTGCATCTAGCACAAAGACTGGATGCATGAGGGCTACCAAGAGGTACTATACAGTAGATTCCAAGGGAAAATAGGTGAATCTCAGGAGCATTCCCAGCCATCCAACTACTTAGGCCCAGGTCAAAAGCTCCTTGTTTTATGCGTTGTTGGGCTCTATACTATTGGTCTAAGACATTTACATATGCAGCAAAATGCGGACCAAGGCGTGTTCACAAACGTCAGGACATTACGAGTAGGGCAATTTGTAACCTCCCTGAACATGCGAAAAATGCTGGCATCCCTCTCTCATATTGCGATTTCATCCGCGCCCATACCCCCGTGAATACCTATGCTTAAAGTGTGGGTCTCCCATTACGGCCCGGCTAGCAGCAATGAGATCGGATTACGGACTTTCTCCGCCATCCAAAAGGTCGTGAGTAGTGAGGCGTATCAGCGGAAGAATAAGAAAGAGGAAGCAAGGGAACCACTAACAAGCTGTAGCAAAACATGCGCATATCAATTACAACCAATAGGACAGGGGAGGAGGTTTCGCATACAAACCAATATAGGCAAGAGTATGTGGCTAGCTTTCGACCAGGTATCACGGTATACGAGGGCTCGCAATACTTACTTTCTTCCAAGTAAAGCAAAGACGAAGTTAGTCTTGAATCGCCGCCATTGAATAGCACCGTAAGATTCCTTGGTAATAAATGGTATGGAGCGGCAAGCCTGTTATATATCGGCAATGTGGAAGCCACGTACGACGGAGGATATGCGAGCCTATAGGCCACTCACGACACTCCGCGAACCAGAGGTCAGCAATTGCTATTCCTAGGGCCGGGGTTGATCCTATCCAATTGCGCTCAACAACACTCAGTGAACCAGAGGTCAAGGTCAAGGGATGACACACGAAGTATCATACTGAACCAAATCAAGCACAGGAAATAAAATAATTTAAGAGCACAACGAAATCCCTGGGGCCAGGACGAACACCACGGCACAAGGCGACTGCTGCGCCCGGTTCACACAACCATCCAACAAACCAAGTGAGCTACGGTAATAAGGGTTCGTTTGGTAACCAGACAAAGGACAAAACGCACCAAAACTGCTAGTTTTCAAGCTATCATTACCCAGCCACCATAGGCAGAAACAACAAGTGCCCACAGTTCTACACAAACTCCGGATAAAAAAAAACGGGAATAAATATATATTATGTTTCAGACATCCTAAGCCTTTTCAAAAAAAACCCCCCTTCCAAAGCTAAGTCTCAAGATATTTGTGGAAATGCAGTGACTCGAAACCCCGCAATTTTGGTGTGTTTTGGCCTCTGTCTGGTTATATACGGTACCAAACGACCCCTATTGAAAACCACCAGGCGAGTGATCCCCCATGATGAATCAACGGGTGGAAACGAGATGTTAGCGTCCTGACCCCGGATCTAACACACCGGGCGGACGAAGTTTGCAAGGAGCCTGAACACAAGGAAGATGCACAGGCTCAGTCCACAGCATAGCAAATCAGAAGCGCAGGTAATTAGAAAAACTCTTAAAGTAGCACAATCGCCGAATATCATCCCCGAGTCTCCGATCACCCACGTTCATACCCGAGTACCGGTACCTATAAAAAAAAACTCTTCTAATTCGCTATCTCCGACACGCCTCTAGTAATTCCCAAGCTCACAGAGACAAAAAGGTCTTACTTGAGAAGGGTTAGCTAGTCCTTCCTTGGCATGGTGAGATCTGCGCCTTCAGGAACACGTCGGACCTCAGGAACTGCACTGGCAGGTGCAATTTCTGTCAACTCGTCAAAAGTGGACCATACCTAGGCCGACGGAGATAGCGAACCAGGTGCTTTTTTTACGGTACAGTAGAAGGGATTTATTTAGCAGTTGGGCATAATCCCTACGAGAAATGCCGAGCAGGGGAGCACTAGTGCAGACTTGACGTGGACTGCTGAAAACTTCAAGATCTAGCACTTGAAAGACTCAGAGTCTAGGACAGGGTGAGAAGGTACAGCACAAGTACCAGGGGGGGGGGGGATCTTTCTGGCATAAAACAGGGGTTACTCCGCGGGTTAACCTAAACTAACTGTTCACTAGCTTTATCGGGGGGGGGGGTACTAGCACGAGTTATGAGCACAGTACTAGTACAGTAACCCAAAGACAAGAGGAAGCCCAAGACTCAAACCTGGCCCAAATCGCGGCAATGTTAATGGATCGTGGATATGATAGAAATAGCATCGAGCGCACAGTACGATTCAGATTTTGCCCCGGCTATTATTTAACATCTTGGCATTCCTCGCGAGGGGTAGCAGCCCATCCCTGCCAAAAATTACCAAGTGCGAACAACTCTTGTATTCGGCCTTTCCCCATTTATCACAGTTGCTCTGGTTACGGGTGAAGCACATGAGCAATCTTGTCTCACTAGGTACCTGATCCCTCCATTTGGCTTGACCAAGTCAGGGGGAGAGGAAGGGAGTGAGTGAGTGTCGTTGTTGAGGCAACGGAGATTATCTGTCCCACCTGGTCGCGGTTAGGCACAGCAATTACCGAACCGTATCATGGGTTCTCCCGGATGAAGGGTCCGGTTCCTATTCGGTTGTTTTATGCGTGCCTATTGTGCCTGGGATGACAACTGATTGATTGACTGGCTGAGAATGCTTGAAACTAACACCTGGAAGATAAGTTTGACTCCAGCCTTACCAGTGGCCGTGCGTTCGCTCATGCTCTCCTCCATCGCTCAGCCAACCAAGTGCGAAGAGGCCAAAAAAGAAGAAGTCCTAACCATGGCTATGAACCGTACTAACCAGCAGCATTGCGCCTGCACAGTACTGTACCTAGCGTGGAGTATCCGAAAACGAGCCAAAGTGTTTTTTTGGTTGGTTGGGTGGCTGTGCAAATGATAGCCGTGTTTTCAGATACTTACCGGCATTGCCAAACACGGGTATCATCAGCAAAGGTAAGTCAAACAAAACTAGGCTTCGGGGTTCACTCGGGGGAGTGTAAATCAATGGTGTTCCCGGGGGGTTTGTTTGTTTTTGTTTATTTACTGCGGAGTACGATATTTGAGCTGAGTTCAGTGCTTTGGACAACGTGCCCGTCCGTCCGTCCGTCCGTCCCGCTTTTACGATACGGTGCTTGTTGCCTACAGTATCCGCGATGATAGGACGAGGGGTACCGACAGGGTGGCTTTCTATTATTGCATTCATCACTCTTTTTAGAGTGAGACTTCGTGATCTACACCATCATGTCCGGAGTGCCCAGTAGCAATATTGTACCCTATTGATACACTACCAATAATCCACTCGTAGTTCCCGTACAACCAAGCTCGCGGACACCGAGAACTCGCTAAGCCAACTTCCCTTCCCTTTTCATTAACTCAATTTTTTCACCCCCTCCTAAAACAAGGTGCTTTGTGCTACCGTACTCATCAATCCAATCTCATCACTTTCCGCTTGCCTTGACTTGGCCTGAGAAACCTTACAATATACCGCCCTGCCGGCTATCGTACCCTACCCACCACCCCTACAGAAAAGGCGACAAATAACGTGATACCCTATGATTCAATACCATAGTAGTACCGGTACCGCGCAAGGACTCGAGTACATTCCCCACACTCGATGGCCGACTTTTCACCCTGAAGGATGGGTGTTATGCGGCGACGATGGTGGGGCCCGGCACTAGGCTCCGTATTGTACCTGTGCTCACACTTGTATGTGGGAGCATGAAGGTAGATCTTTTTTTTATTTTTACGTTTTGTTAAAGCTGGTATGGGTGTTTCAGTGTTGTTGCGAGTTTTTAGAGGGAGGTTGTTGACGGGATAGGGTGCGGGGGCTTAGTCGAGTTGAACGTATGATAAAGGAGGGGAAGAGAGTGGGATATCGTAGAACAGAGAAGAAGAAGAAAAAAGGAGTCACCGAGGAGCTGACCTGTCCAGCATAAAGGTGCCATTCTGTGCTGTGCTCACTGTTCAAACCCTTCCCACTCGAGCCACGACTCCAACTAGCCAATCTCCCACTCCCCCGCAGGGATTTTCCATCGCGTGCGTAATCATACGGTACTTGTACGTACTCGAGTACGTGCGCAACAGCAATGCGGTGGTGGTGGTGGCGCCATCTGTTTATTCAGGTACAGTGGTGATTTAAGTGGTTTGGAGGGTTTGGAAGGACGGGATGGGCTGAAGGTTTTATTTCAATGTTGTTGATCGATCGATTGATTGGTTGGAGGTGTTTAGGTGGGGGAATTTTGTGGTGTCGGTGCTTGTATCATACTGCAGGTACTCCATCAGCTGCTGACCGGAAGGTGGGTATCGGGCCTGTGTACGGGAGTATTAGTACGGTAGTGCTCGGGTGTTGCACTTGCTAGATGCATCTTTCAATCACGAAATCCGTTTTCAAGTTACTAACCAAGGTATTACATACACGCTGTGCTGGCTGTTGCGGCGAGAATTTTAATTTATCTACCGTATTGTGTAGCAGGGCACCTGCTGTGCTGTGCTTGTATCTGGCAGTATCTGAAGAGACTGCTATTGTTACACGACCACCCAACCGGCAGAGAAGGGCCTATCTCATTTTCGGCTGCTTTATGCTAGATACAAGTGCTAGTAGTGCGCAGCACAGTACATGTACAGTACAGTCGCACCCCGCTATAACGAACCGCTTATACGGGAAAATTCGCTATTACGAATGAACTCTCTGGGATTTTACACCCCCTGTCCCCCTACAAATGGTCCCCTATAAGGAATTTCTTCCAAAACCTCGCTATAACGAACGAAAAGTTCCGAATTTTTGGACTTCGTTATAGCGGGGTGCGACTGTATATGGGTCTTTACGGTACCGTGATGATGGGATCGCAAAGTACTAGCCTTGCACATTTGTGCGTATTAAACTCGACCACAAGCGTGATTGCAGGATTGTTCGAACGGTTTGAAAGGATTCTGCGGCGCTGGAGTGAGTAAGGAAGTTTGTATGGGTAAGATTTTTCATCTTAATTATCATACGGTACAGTACCTCGTACAAGTCCCACTTCCCAATTAATGCATACCCGTCGACGGCATGATTGGTACTTTTATTTGTTATCTGCCACCGGCGCTCCACTTATCTAGAGTGTGATACGGTACCTACGGTGGTGTAAGGGAGGTACAGACAGTATGACTATCATTTCCCTTGTGATAGACTCTTACTACGGTACCGGTATGGTTCTCACTCATCGCTTGGCTGTTGACTGAGATGCGCAGATGCTCATCTTTGTTGCCGGGATCGTCGTACACGGGTAAGTTATTTCACAAGACGGGTTTGGACGAGATCGAGACAGCTGCCGCGCAGCTATGATAGAGACCAAGCGCAAGCCACATAGACAATGTTTACTCGAGTACTGGTGCTGTGAGGGCCTGTCAACACTTCAACTAACACATCGTTCTCCTGGTTTTCCTTGAACTAGGAGTGGGTACTTGACTCCTCGACTAGCGTTAGACTCAACCATTCGTCGGATCTGCGGGGGCAAAACAAACATTGAAAATGCGGCTCAATCGTGCCGTTTCTCGAGCAGCTCTCCCAGCCAGACCGGGCGATGCTTGCCCAACCTCGGCAGGCCGAATTGAAGGGAAGGAACAAAAAAAAAAAAAAAAGGGGAAATTGGCACATTTGGCTTTTGTGCAGAACCGCAGCAATATTTTCTTTTTTTTATATTTCACTTTTTCTTTTTCTGCTTTCCTTCGCTTTTTCTCCTTTCCTCTTTTTCCTTTTCCATTCCTTTTCTTTCGCTCAGCTCCCGCTTGCGAAAGCGAGATGCCGAAGGGAGGGAGGAAGAAAAGGTGACCATTTTTAGGCGCTGGAAGGGGATTGGATGCAAGAAATCGAGGGCGTCCCCTGCGTTGGAGGGGATGCAGGGAGGTTACCGGTGCTGTAAAGCGGCGATGGATAGACTTGGGTGGTGATTCCCTTTTGATCTGGGTTTGACAGGACTGTTGGACTGCACAATACAGTACTTGGATGGTGCTGAAAGGGTTGGCCGGTGTTTGCCTCGTGGAGGTTTCGCAGGCTCCCGTAGACTTATTGCTTGCGGTCGCTAAAGTACTTGCATCGGGCTCACAGAGAACTTTGGTCGGTGGGCGACCTTGGTATCATATTTGTGTGAGGTTGCCTGCTGTTTCTTCCTGTCCTCAGAGAAGTGGTGGTGAGGATGGAGAAGAGGGCTGGTTTGGTCTCGCTTTTGGTTAGCCTTGAGTTGCACGGACGAACGCTCGTCTTTCCGCGGTTGGCGAACAAGAGTGCCCACGAGAGAAAAGCTGGGCAGGCACCACTCTGGCACACATATCATACACTCTTCAATCTGGACTTGCTGGTTGTGCCGTACAGCACATCTTACCCAATTCCGGTTTATGCCCTGGCGAGAAAAAAGAAAAAACAAAAAAAAAACATACTCGAGTGCTAGTAATTTTACTTTTTTTTTTTTTTTGCCCCTTCGATTCATATTTTATTCGTCGAGAGTAAAGTACGAGCACAGGGAGGTACTGGTACAACAAGCAGGTGCTGTTCTGGTGCAAGATGAATTACGGTACCTACATAATAGTATGATAGCGGTACGGTTCCGCTGTGATATTATTATACGAGTACTTGTTCCAGCCTGCACCCATCTTTCCGGAACAGAAAGAGACCAGGTACCGGTATTTGTTGTCGCGCACCTGTTCCGTGGATTATGGTTATAGTTAATATCATACGGGACCGCACTCCTGCTGCTGCCTCAGTTATGACACTTGAAGATCAAATCAATCTGTGTCGAGCCAACTGATTGGTGGGAGTCAAATGAGAACGGGACTGGAGCAGAAGAACAAGAATTGAACTGAACTGAACTTCTTTTCTCCCATTTTCTCTCTCCCTCGCTCCACCCCAACCCTTTTAACTCCTTGACAGTGCCCACCACACACCTTTTTGTCCAGGTTCTGCTTCAAAAAAGCTGTTCCTGCTTTTCTCTCGCTTGGTTCACACACCGGCCTGTCTGTTTTTCCCTTTTCCCTATGGCTTGACCCACCGCCACTCGCATCTCAATTTGGTTATTGCTTACCCAAGTCACTCTCTCACTCCCTTCACTCACTTTCAGTCACTCATTTGCTGTGCACACACCGCCGCTCATTCGATCTCTTCCACCCTTTCCACCCTTTCCACACCCACTCCCCACTCCCCCCTA